>Ga0307507_10000708_pt1 | contig 73270 bp, 25 predicted proteins | sample 7_EM_MG_FD_207223 | JGI IMG/M metagenome (GOLD analysis project Ga0307507, IMG submission 207223) | Populus trichocarpa ectomycorrhiza microbial communities from riparian zone in the Pacific Northwest, United States - 7_EM | ecosystem: Host-associated > Plants > Roots > Unclassified | place... | reverse complement strand
AGAGAGGTGAGGCGGTATATGTATGTCGCTCAGGGGTCAGGTCCGTGCTCATGCATACGCGTAGCCATAACAACGCGTCAGGCCAGTGCCGTGACAGTACACCCCCCTTCGTAAGGCGAGCTCCTGTGAGCCAAGTAACGGCAGTAAAAACACGGAAGTAAAAAAAAATACAGACACATATATCCTTGTCCTTCCAGTCCTCAGAGATCCTCGTCCTTCCAGTCCTCAAAGGTCCTCGTCCTTCCAGTCCTCAAAGGTCCTCGTCCTTACAGTCCTCAGACCCTCCTACCTATATCCCTACTACATCGCTCTCCGCTAGCACTCGTCTCGAGTGCTAGATACAATGTAAAGCTAAGGCGAAGGAGCGAAACTAATATGGAAAACGGGGGAGACGAAAAAAATGTAACCGCGGGGCGTATTGCGGATATTGACTCTCGAAAGGCTCAAAGTTGCGGAGATCGAGGTTAAGGTATAGACTCGAAAGGCTCGGGGTACGGAGATCGAGGTTAAGACGTAGATTCTTGTCGCGGTAAACTTGAAGTATATCGTTGTCGAAGACGAAGACGGAGAGACGGAGACAGGGACGAGATCGGTAACCCATAGTCTTACACTGTAATCAAGACACGAGGAACATAGCCCGCAGGGTGTACTCCCTGCAGCCGGCCTAGGAAACTCGGACGTGAAGCAATAGCTAGGAACGGACTCGGAGACGGAGAAGAGATTAGTAACCTATAGTCTTACACTATAATCAAGGCATAAGGAATATAGCCCGCAGGGTGTCTCCCTGCAGCCGGCTTAGAAACTTGGGACGTGAAGCAGTAGCATGGCTAGAAATAGACTTGGAGGACACTACAGTCAAAACACGAGAAACATAGCCCGCAGGGTGTCTCCCTGCAGCCGGCTCGGAAACTCGGGACGTGTAGATATAGGGAGGAGGATATCAGCTCAGGAACTCAAATAGATTCAATAGAGATTTTACTGGGTCGGTATTGACGTGGAACGAGGGTAAAAATCCCGCCCGGGGTAGGGTCGTAGCTTTGGAACGTAGCTTTGGAACGGTGGAAACAAAGCCCTACTAGGGGCGTAGGTAATAACACGACATACTATCACAGTACGTGCAGAGGGTCAACGAGGTAACTGTAACTATGTATCATTAATAAACGATGTCGTGTGAAGATCTATGTATAGAGAGGTGAGGCGGTATATGTATATCGCTTAGGGGTCAGGTCCGTGCTCATATATACGCGTAGCCATAACAACGCGTCAGGCCAGTGCCGTGACAGCAAGGAGCCTTAGGCTTCTCGCCCTCCCCTAATCAATAAGAAGCATATTAACCAACATTACTGTAACCTACTTGAGTAGTCGTTATTGGTGAGTTACCCTATGTGACCAATACTAATCAGTGGTTGAATATATAGTCAACCATAGAGCAGCTAGGTTTTTAAATAGAAGAGATAGTCTCGTGCAGGGGTGCCATATGCGCTCATATGGAATGGATCCCAGCGATACTATGCTACCTTAGACTTGCGGAAAACTAGTAATAGAAGTGTTACTAAGTACTAGGAGATACCAAGTTGCGTCTATTACGCAGAACAACTATGTTTACGAAGATTTGGTTAAGTACTTTAGGTTAGAAGTGTTACTAAACCTAAGGTCCCAAGTCAATATCTAAAACGCGTTAACTACATCTCAAATTGCCTACCTTTTAATAGCAAACCTATGAGATCCTACAAAACCAAAAATCCTACCTACCTTCGACGTACAACACCCTGTTAATTCTATACCTACTATGGCGTTAACCTACCTAAAGAAGTATAAGGAAGACATTAACCTAAAGACATAAAACAAAGCCATAATTAACCTTGCAAACGCTAATGAATAAGACTTAAATGGATTTTTATTATACCGTATGGCACATTATAAGGATAGTAAATACAATGATACCGCGCTATGGGAATGTATAAAGGAGGACTTTGTTAGATAGATAAAGGAAATATAGGCCCCCGTAAACAAGGATATTATATAGGACTTCCATAACTTCCTTTAGGAGAATGGAGTATTTGTCCCTAAGGACGGGGGTACTATTAGAGACAATATTTAGGAGCAGGTTATTAATATAAAAAAAGAGCACAAATGGACCCCATAAGAAATTAAGCACTAACTACGCACTATAAGGAAGCTCAACTTATAATAAAACCCAGGCAATACACCTCTAGAGACAAATCTACCTCTGCCTTTAACCCCTCTATATCCAATTTAACCCATAACTTTAACGTCGAATACTATACCCTAATAAGAGCAGGCACAAGATCCCATTACTTCGCGATTTAATAGCCTTTGGACTCCACCGACCAGACCTATATCCCCACTACAGCCTGCAATGCAAACCCTACCTCTGTCTTAATCTCAAATCGGAGGTAGTTTAAAATTGCTTATAGAGCTTGCAAAGCTCTATTTAGATTAGAAGAAGAAGTTTAGCGGGGAATTATATAATATTCTTAATTCAAAACTATATATCTTCTATAACTGTTGCCAGAAGGTAGGAATAGAGTCTAATTAATACTACAATGCCTATTCCGTTATGCTTAAGGGTCGAGCTAGTACCTTCTATTATAATCATTTAGCAGGAAAAGGATATGATTTTAACCGCATAATATATAAGTTAAGATGCCACTTCAAAACAGAAGAGAATAAGCAGCAGTATATATTAAAATGGAGAGAGACTACCTTCCTAAGGATTATTACTATAAACCCAGGTGTGTAACGGGACTAGCCCAGTTACAGTAGGAATGTCTCGGTAAAACACTCGACAGATGAAGTCCGACGCTTTGACCAAATTCTGCCAAGTTCTGACAGATCAATCGAATTACCGAAGTCCGTCGAAGACCGCGCGCGCACGTGCGCACGCATCGACCACCAAGACCCCTGACTATTTAATTACAGGGCTCTCCCGTAATTCCTTTCTCTTCTTTACGCAACGTCTTGTTCTCCGCAAGAGCTATATACCCTTAGATTTAAATAGAATTTATATTGTTCCTTTGAATCTTCCTTAAAGCCTCTTCGCGCCCTTATATTACGTTGCGTCAATACCACTATCCTTAAAATGGCAAACGAACTTGAATCCGCCACGTTAACTATTATGGCCCTAGTTAGGGAACAAATGACTATGATGCAACAGTCCTTTATGGATGCCTTGGCCTAGCAACGAGCTATACTAGAAGCCCAGCATTAGCAATCGATTAAAGCAATACGTAAAGAACTCTACAACGCCAAAGTATTCGCGTTGGAAACCCCAACAGCAACACCTGCAAATGAGATTAAGATAACTGTATATAAACCCGGCCCGTCAAATGCGAACCCTGAACCAGTAATAGTAGCTTAACCTGTACCTGTAATAAACCTAGTACCTACCACAAAATTAGAAAAGCTTCCTGACCCTTTAATGTTTAATAGAAATCGAAATGACCTGCGCCCCTTTGTAACTAAGCTCCGTCTTAAACTTTTAATAAACTATAACCGATACCCTACTGAAGCTAGCAAGATTAGCTATAGAATGTCTCGTTTAAATAAAGACGCTGCACGAACTATGGACCCATTCTTCTATAACAGCACCTTCGTTAATTTTGAAACCTTTATCTCTCTGTTAGAACGAACGTATAATAACGCCAGCCGCGAATATACCGCTGTTACCAAACTTAAAAACCTATAATAACAGAACCGAGAATTTACCAGCTTCTTTTCGGAATTTTTAGGCCTTATTAGCAAACTGGATTGGAATAAAGCCGCTAAAGTTGCTGCTCTTTAACAAGCTATTTTAGATAAAATTAGAGCATAGTTAGTAGGTAGGGAACTGCCAAAGAACCTACCCAAATTTGCTATAATATATTAACGAATTAATAAAGACCTTTAATATAACAAACAGACTTATTCCCTAAAGCCAACTATACCTTATATTTAAGACTCTATGAAACCGACATATACCCTAAAACGCGACCCTTTTTTAAAACCTATGCACGACCCTATGGACCTTGACGCCACTTGATCCTACGCACCCTTAGGAACCAATAAACGAAGAACTTAAGCCACAAATAGAGAATGCTTTGGATATGGTAGAAAAGGACATATTTAAAGGAATTGCCGAACTTACCCTTTTAAAAAAGTCCGCCGTAGTTCCTCCCGGTCTTCAAATCGCACTTGTTCTTCAAGCTATACTCGCTCCTTAACTTATACTTGTTCCACGAATTATGCCTAATCACTATAAAGTACCTTACCTTTGGTTAACTCGGAAAACGAATTATCTTAGGGCCAAGTCGCGCCTTAGGACAAGAAGTGGAAGAGTATAAGTGTCTAGGCTCTTCTAGCGCTGATACATAACACAACTCCCTTAATATACTTGGCGAAATTCAAATACTTAGAAAATGGAAGGAAGTATAAATCCTTATAGACAGCGGAGCCACTAGTATAGGCTTTATTGATACGAACTACGCGAAAACCTAACGCCTAAATTTAAAGAAACTTGATAAGCCCTAAGGCCTATAAGGCTTTAACGGCAAACCCTTAATATATAGCGAATTAACGCACTACGCTCTTGTAAAAATGTAGATGGGCGAATACCTTAAATATATTTCCCTATTTGTAATACCCCTAAAGCAATATAAGATAATACTTGGATATAGATAGCTAAAACAATATAACCCTTTAATTAGCTAGGTTAAAGAAACACTAAAGTTCTATACAACCTACTGCCGAAGTTATTGCTTGAAATACCACCTGCCCTATAAATATGCACAAGATTATTTAAATTTAATATAATATAAACTACCCCTACCACGGACCCTAAACTAAAATGATAAGGCTATAACTGCCAATTATAATAAAAAATGCGAAGATATTACACCGAAACCTCTTGAAATTTGTATAATACAAGCCGCACCTTTTATTTCGTTAGCACGAAAATGAGACCACAAAATCTTCGCTATAACTATAGAAGACATTAAGAAAGCACTAGAATTGAAGCAATATATTAACCCTTAACCTCTTGTGCCTAAAGAGTACCACGATCTAATTGACGAGTTTAAGAGAAGATTCGCAAACCAACTACCCCCATATTAGGATGTATATGATTTTAAGATAAAACTTAAACCTAGTATAACACCAAAGTTTGGTCCGCTATACGGTATATTATAAGAAGAACTGCTTGTGATATAACAGTACCTTAATAAGCATCTAGAAAAAGGATTTATTTACCCTAGTTAATCTCTATTTACCTTACCTATACTATTCGTTAAAAAGCTAGGAGGAGGCTTAAGATTCTGTGTTAACTATTAAGCTTTAAACGCAATTACAATTTAAAACCGATATCCTATTCCCCTAATTTAAGAAACACTCGACTGCTTATTAAAGGCACGGTACTTTATAAAGCTTGATATAGTCGCTGCCTTTAACCAAATCCGTGTCCGTAAAGGAGACGAGAAGTACACAGCTTTCTGTATATAATAGGGACTCTTCGAATACCTAGTGATACTATTTAGTGTAAAGAATGGTCCTGGTACGTTCTAGCAATACATTAACAATATACTTCGTGAATTTCTTAATGTATTTGTTACTACGTATATTAATAATATCTTAATCTACTTGTCTTCGCTTTCTAAACACCGGAAACACGTCCGAATGGTCCTTAAACGCCTGCGAGATGTGGGTTTATAATGCGATATTAAGAAATGTAAGTTCTACGCGTTTAAAGTTACGTACCTAGGCCTGGTTATATCCCGCGATGGAATTAAAATGGACCCTAAGAAGGTCGCTGTGGTTGTAAACTAGGAAAGCCCTAGTAATGTATAAGACATTTAAAGATTTCTAGGATTTGCAAATTTCTATTATTAATTTATTAATTAGTTCTTAAAAATTGCCTAACTATTAGTAAACCTAATAAGGAAGAATATAAAATTTAAATAGACTGCTAGATGCGAACAAGCTTTTAACAACTTAAAATAACGTTTTATAACCACTTTAATTCTTGCCCACTTCGACCCTAACCTTAAATATATTGTCAAAACAGACTCGTCTAATTATGCCCTAGGGGGAGTGTTATCGCAATATAATAAGAACGGTGAACTGTGCCTAGTAGCCTTTCTCTCCCAAAAGCTCGCCCCTGCCGAATCGAACTATAAGATATACGATAAGGAATTGCTTGCAATTGTTAGATACTTTAAACAATGGCACCTAGAACTTAAAGGATCGTTGTTTCTAATACACGTATTAACGGACTATAAAAACCTACAGTACTTTATAACTACGAAGTAGCTAACGCAGCGCCAAATTCGTTGGGCCGAATACCTCTTATAATTTAACTTTAAGATTACGTATTAACCGGGCAAACTTAATCAGAAGCCTAACGCATTAATATAACGATTATAAGACCTACCTGCAAATGCTTCAGACGAACGGATTATAAATTAATTACGGATTTTATTACCCCCTAAATGTTTTAAAAAACTACGTCCTATGTTCCTAGATATGGAACTTAACAGAAATAAATTAGAAGTTAATAAATAGGAAATAGAAATTAATAAGCTAATAGAATACGAATACAAGAACGATATATAGATAATAGATATAATAAAAGCGATTTAAATAGGAAAACGATAGCATAAGGATATTACACTCGCTAAATGCGAAATTTAAAAAGATCGATTATACTATTAATAGAAGATGGTAGTTCCGAATTCCGAACCTTTATAATTTAAGATACTTGGATTCGTATACAACTCCCCTATAGTAGGGCATCCTGGCCGTGCGAAGACTTATGAGATTGTTTAACGAGTATACTACTAGCCTATAATGCACGACTATGTACGAAAATACGTTTGAGTATATAGGATGTGCGTGCGTAGAAAGACCTCTTATGTGAAGAAGTAAGGAGTACTTTAACCACTACCAATTCTAATATAAAGATGGTACGATATCTTAATTGACTTTATAGTCGACTTGCCTAACAGTAATAGGTTTATAAATGTTATAGTAGTTATTAACCGTCTTATAAAAATGCGACATATGATCCTTATGGACTTAATTAATGCGATATTAGTAGCCGAATGTTTTATTAAGCATGTCTTTAAGCTACACGGACTTCCTGACTCGATAATATCTGACTGTGGAAGCTAGTTCGTTTTAGACTTCTAACAAGCTCTATGTAAACGATTGAGTATTTAAATATAACTTTTAACTATATTTTATCTGGAGATAGATGGTTAAACCGAAATTGTGAACGCGATTATGGAATAATACCTATAAATGTACTGCTCCTACCTATAAGATGACTGGGAAAAGTGGCTGCCTTTAGCTGAGTTTACTGCGAATAATACAATAAACGTATTAATAGGCGTAACGCCGTTCTATATAACCTATGGATAAGACCCCTAACTTGGATTCAAACCACGACCTAAAATCGACATGATAGGACCCATAATTAAACGGATTTAGTTAATTAACGCGCACAACTTCGCTGATTGAATGAAGCAGTTAATGGAACTATTACAAAGTGAATTAATGTACGCTTAAACGGTATAGGAATGGCATACGAACAAAGGACGAGCTCCTATATAGGACTTTAAGGAAGATGATATGGTTTACCTAAATACACAAAACCTAAAGACTTAACGGCCCTTAAAGAAACTTAATTGGAAATTTGCGGGCCTATACCAAATTAAGAAGAAATTGAGCCCGTATGCTTATAAGCTTAAACTACCAACTGAGATAAAAATATATCCAACGTTTTACGTAAGCTTGCTATAACCCTTAAAAGACGAACCTATAACCCGCAAAGTGCCGCCGCCACCTCCTATAATTGTTGACAATAGTAACGGTTCTTACTTTATTAACTTGATTAATAATATGCGATAGAAAACATAATTTAAAAAATTTGAACTTCTTGTTAAGTGGAAAGGATATAAAATATAAACCTGGGAACTTTATAAGCAAATTAAAATTAATACGCCTTCCCTGGTAAAAGAATTCCACAAAGACCATCCTTCGCGGCCTACTCTGGCTAGATGGACACGATATAAAGGCAAACGACTGCCACCTGATACAAATATACGAAATACGACAGTAGGAAGCTCGAACTTAAAAAGAACTTAAAAAATATTATAACGTTTGTAACACGGTTATATAACACGCAAGATGTTAAGGAACTTTAACCAGCGGTTAAAGTTATCTAATTGGTTAGATTCGCCTTGCCAAGACCTACTATAAAGATGTTAGTTCGGCTCACCGCCCTAGACTAAGCCAATAGCGATTTTCTATGCTGGGTATGGAAAATCCTAATTGGTCTATTTAACGATTAAAACCGGCAAAACTCTACACCGCCACCCGACGCAAAATATATAACACAATAAAAATGAATTCTTGACCAAATTGAATTGTTTTTGGACCTTCGGCCAAAGGGGAGGGTACTGTAACAGGACTAGCCCAGTTACAGTAGGAATGTCTCAGTAAAACACTTAACAGATAAAGTCCAACGCTTTAACCAAATTCTGCTAAGTTCTAACAGATTAATCGAATTACCGAAGTCCGTCGAAGACCGCGCGTGTATGTGCGCACGTATCGACCACCAAGACCCCTAACTATTTAATTACAGGGCTCTTCTGTAATTCCTTTCTCTTCTTTACGCAATGTCTTGTTCTCCGCAAGAGCTATATACCCTTAGATTTAAATAGAATTTATATTATTCCTTTAAATCTTCCTTAAAGCCTCTTCGCGCCCTTACAAGGTGTCCCTCGGCTTGATTATCTTCAAAAGCTCTTTAATTAACTTTAGATAATTTAGTATAGTTTATCTAAATTATATTAAGAGGATTTTAGCCTACGCGATTAAGTTATTAGCGTATACTAAGGCGTTAAAGAATATAATCTTGCTCTCTTTAATCCTGCAAATACTTATAAAGGAGTGTGTGCTTAACTAAGATCTTCTATTAGCACTACTCTACGCTCTTAAAAAGTACAGCAATTTAACACCCAACTTTAGTCTACTTTAATTAACCCGGACGACCCGGCCGACTAATATAATCACAACTGGACTGATCGAACATATAGTAGCCATAGTAGGCAATACGGTAGAGGGTACAATCAACAACTATAAAGTAAAGGTAGAGGTCCTTATAGAGGTTCATTTCAAAGTGATCGCTAGAAAAAGTGCTATATTTATAAGAAACCGAATTGCTAGTTAACTAGGCATTCTCTTAATAAGTAAAAGGAGGTATATAACAAGTTTCGCCAGAGTGCAAGAAACGTTAGAAATTATAAGGTTACTACAGCCTACTTCCAAAGCTTCCTAGTTTAATATAAAGGCGTAGAAGATCTTAAGGGTGAGGTTAATAAGGCCGAACAGCTCCTTATAGATATAGAATTTAAGGACTACTTACCCAACCAATACTTCACTAAGTATGGTGAGGTAGATGGCATATAAACCGTTACTATTCTTAATAACCAATCTATGCTCCACTCTATCACGAAGTTAGATATCTTTAATGAGCCACAGAAGAGTTCTACGTTCTCCTTTAATAATAGATACTCGGCGAACGTCTTCTATAGTATTATGCTAGACACTAGAGCCGTAGGAGTATCTATAGTAGGAGAACCTTAAGTTCGAGCCCTTTAGCAGCTTAATAGCTCTATTTAGATTAACCATTTAACGGCAGGCCAACACACAATTCGTTTTAGCAAGGGTACTACAATCTCTCTTAGCATAATTAGGGTCCGAACCCCCTTAGGGTGTATTACTTTCTATATTATTCCCATGAATACCCCATTTCTATTTTGTATTGGAGATATGGATAAATTAGGCGTTAAGCTTAATAACCTTAAGAATGTACTTATTTAGGGAGATAATTGGGTACCTGTTATACGCAAGTAGGGTTACCCCTGGTTGCTCCTTTATTAACTAGAAAAGAGTATTGCTTAGAGCTATTTAACTAAGTCAGAGTTACGTTAACTACACCGTCGTTTTAGCCACCTATTTATTTACCAATTGCTTAGGGTTCTTCAGCGAGCAGGCTATAAAGTTGAGGTTAAGGCAATTAAGTATCTTATAAAGTACTACTATTACTGCCAAATAAACTAGAAGTCCCCTAGCCGATTTAAGTTCACCCTTAAAGATAACTATAACTTTAACTTCTATATTATCGTTAACGTTATGTATCTTAGCGGCAAGCCAGTACTCTAAGTTATTAACTTCTTAACCTCCTTCTAAGCCGCACGCTTCTTAAAGGATATGTTAGCTAGAAACGCATAGGATACCCTTTAATTATACTAAATTAATATCTACCTAGGACCCCCTAATTAAATCATCTATAATATAGGAAAGAACTTTTTATCTACAGAGTTTCAATAATAGATAAAGGCAATGGCAATTAAGGTTAAGGAAGTCCCTATTAAGGCATATAATAGCGTTAGAAAAGTGGAACGATATTACGCGCTATTATACCATATATATAAGATTATCTCTTTGGAACTAGAGGATACTAGCGAAGAACTTACCTTATAAATAGCTATTAAAGCTATTAACGATTCCGCTAGCCCAGATAGACTTATACCTATACTGCTAGTCTTTGGCGCCTACCCTTAAATAACTAACAATTCTCCACTATCTCCCTCCGTTGTGCAATGAGCTAAGGCTATTTGTAAGGTAATAAAGGAGGTCTAACGTCTCTACGCTATACGTTAGGTTAACAACGCACTAGGAATAAGAAATGGCCTAAATACCTTAACTACGCTTAATCTACTACTCCAGTCTAAGGTACACGTATGGCATAAAAAGGGAGGGTAGTTAGGCCTATATTAACTTATTGTAATTAATGGTTAAACTTGCACTATTTAGATGCCTTACAGACCCACTTAATTCCGTTTAACTGTTATTAAGCCTTACTATAAAGATAACAGTTCTAAACCTTTATAGGATGCTATAGAAGATGCCCTAGAGGAGAGCTACAATTAATAAGCTCTAGAAGGCGACCACGATTCTAGTATAATTATAGTAGATACACCGTAACTATAACGCGGTAGAGGTTGCCTAAAAGGATTACAAAATTACTAACATCTTATTAATTTTAAAGAGCAATTTGTTGCCGCCATTAAGAATAGAGTTAAGCTATTAATGGCCTTTATAACAGCTAAGGAGAAGGCTGATTTTGAACTCGCAAAATAGCTCTAAAAGGAAGGTTATATTATAACCCTAGAAGCTCCTTTCTAAGCATCTAATAAGCAGGAGATTAATAGCCTTATTATAAGAGGAGTTTTTAAATTTAAGAAGTATGACCCTACTAAGTTTGACAAAGTTTGCATCTTTAAGTTAAGAATAGTTAATAAGATTAAAGGTAAAGCTACTAACGCCCTATTTAAGAAATTAAGGCTTGTTATCCAAGGTTACAATAATAATAGTAAGGAGGTAATCCTTATATAATCTCCTATAATTTAATAAGCTAGTTAGTAAGTTATTATTACGCTAGCTCCCTCCTTAATAAAGAATAAAATAGTGGTTTATTTATAAGATATTACTCAGGCCTATACCCAATTAAAGATGCACCTTTAGCGCTTAATATTGGCATACCTTCTAGAGCAAATTCGCCACTAATATCCCAAAGATACCATTATGGTTGTGCTTAAGCCATTATATAGAATCACAGAGGCAGGAACTTATTAGTAGGCTACCTATAGCAAGCACCATAAAGAGAAGCTTTTAATAACTACTTTTATGTTTAATCCATGCTTCCTTATTACAACTATAGGAACTCTATTTGGAATTGTCGGCATGCAAACCAATAATATAATTATCTTAGGAGATGACCAATTCTTGGCCCTTAAAGAGGATAAGCTAGTAAAGGTAAATCTTATAGCAAAGCTAAAGAAAAAGCTTAATTTAATAACACTATTACTTTTTAATAGATGCATCCTCTCCTTAAACGAGGATTCTATTGCGTTGCGCCAGAAGGGTTAAGGCAAGAAGATTAACGTTATTAACGTTAATTCCCTAAAGTAAGGATACGTAGAGCAACGCGCTCGCGGAGCTTATATTACTTCTATCTGTTAACCTAAGGCTTTATTTAATCTCTCTATTGCCACCCAACACCAGAAACTAACTAGGGATAATGTTCTTGCCCTAAATAAACGTCTTTCCTGGTAAATAAACCATCTTAATTAGGGACTACTCTACGTGCCTATTAATCTTCCCACCGCTAAGCTCTTTATATTTATTAATAGATCGTTTATAAATAACAAAGACTTTAGCTCCTAGTTAGGATATAAGATCATTATTACAAATAAATCTACTAGAGAAAACAACTTTATAATCCACAGCAATCTTATCTATTAGAGCTTAACTAAGAGTAAGCGTGTTACTTAAAGCGTTCTAGCGTTAGAGATATATAGAATGGTTAGCGGAGTTAACATAGCAATTGCAATTAGAACTACCCTAAAGATAATTATAGATTAACTCAAACTTTCTATTATCCCTATAATCATGTGTACCGACTTATACTCCCTCTATAAGTGCTTAGTTAAGCTTGGTACTATAAAGGAGAAGCGCCTTATAATTAATATTATGGCACTTCGTCAATCCTATAAACGGCAAGAACTCTTTAAGATTCGATGGATTAATAGCTAAGATAACCCGGCAGATGTAATAATAAAGGCAAACCTAAACAAGGCTCTAGAGACGTTTGTTAACACGAACACTCTATATATATAAGTTAAAGGTTGGGTCAAAAGGGAGTAGGATTCCACCGTAACTACCTACTAAGTTCCACCGCAACTGTCTACTAAGTTCTACTGCAATCTGCGGACCCTTACTTCAGCCAGCTAATCAGGATTTTCCATCCCCGGGATGGAAAATCACTATTGGCTCGCTTATAACTAGCGCCTTGGCAACACCTTTATATTCGCGTTAACCCCTAACGGCCTTCCTCTTCTCTTCTCCCTCTTCTTCTTCTTCTCTTTAGCTTAGTGTCTTTATATAATTTCGTTACTTGTATATAGATGGCAACCACAAAAGAAGAGTTGCTAGTGTTGGGAATAAGATAAGTAGTCGTTACGTGTCGTCACGTGTCGCCGTGGCACTAGTGTGGTAAGGAGCCTTAGGCTCCTTGCCCTCCCCTAATTAACAAGAAGCATATTAACCAACATTACTGTAACCTACTTAAGTAGTTGTTATTGGTGAGTCACCCTATATGACCAACAATTATACTTCTAGCGGTGCCTTATTACTATATAATTGCTCCTAGGGGGGTGGCTAGCTTAAGGCCCCAGATATCTATAGCTTTTAGTAGGCACTCTACCTATTATTTAGCAGTAATATGGATACCCCCCTACTATAGGTAGTAGAGGTTTATATCTCCTAATAGAATAGACTCTATACCTTTAGTTTCTAGTAAGCTTATTACTAATATAATATTCTCTATTTATGGGACCCCTTTAACCCTAGGGTTATATATATTAATAATTTGCACCGGTCCCCTATATATCTGGATTATTATAACTATAATATCTGGGTTAACTGCCTGCTATAACTATAAGGACGGGCTAATAGCCTTACTAATTATAAAGTACATATATATGGCTACTTTTGGTTTATATAGGAGCTAGAATCCTTAGGGGCAGTATATTAATTATATGTAGGTATTATAATACGGCTCTTATATAGCAAGGATATAGTATTTCTCTAGGTCTAGACTGTCTAGTAGGGGCCTTATAAGACGGTAGTTTATGTTGCCATAGTTATACTATATAATAGATAGGTGGCGGACCCCTAGTAGGGGTCCTTTATCTCTCCTTTATTCCTTACTTTTTCTATTTCTACTTTCTCTAGGATATTTAGAACTTCTATCTCTTATATTTACACCCTGGTTACTACTTATTTTATATAGAGCTTTCTATTTCCATGTTTTATATTTCTACTAGCGCTTCTATATCTAAATCTGTTATTATCTCCAGTTCTTCCCCTATTCTTACTAGTCGGCTATATGCCCTTTATAGGTTGGCTGTAAATGTTATATTTGCCGCGTTAAGTCTAATTCTTAATTATTCTAGTCTTAAGCTTACTATTACTATCTATAGGGGTTTTCCTATAGGGCGTCCTCTTCCTTGTATTCCCTGTAACCCTTATATCCCTATTTAGTCTAGTAATATTATATGGCGTTGCTTCTGGCCTGTTAAGGCTTATGATGGCTGGCCTAGCCCCCCTATATTAAAGGTAGGGAATACTAGGAAGGCGCCTATGTCCCCTTAGCTTACCGCCTATTATTTCCATTTATATAACTTAGCGTGCAGTTATTCCTGTAGCTATTAAGCCCTTACCTTCTATCTCCTATATTTAATGCAATCTTCTCTCTCCTACGCCTTATATATGCTTTGGTGGTAGTTTATATATTTTATTTAGTCTTAATTTAAGCAGTGTCTTATATTATAGGGGCCTGCATAGTAGCTATATGTAACGGGACTCCCGTTACAAGCGCTACGCCATACGCGTAGCTGGTTCCTTTTCTTGTTCGATGACATCGGCAGATAGTTTATCCGCCCCAACGCCCTTATATAGATTCAGCCGCAGCTGCGTTCCTGTTAAGTTCTCTAGCAATCCTCTTGAGTCTCCACGACAGCCGTACATAGCTATTAATTCTATGAATCTGATGCTTGTTCATCTAGCGTTCACATATAATACATCGTTATTGTGACATTAGGATTGCTCGCCCCGTCCAGCCAGACGTTGACGATAGCATAGAGCTATCGCGGACTTTCCATATAGAGTCTTTAACGTATCTAGTCCAGATTTTTTCTTCCTTCTTTCTAGACAGCTACTATGTCTGACCCAGCCCTTTTCCTGCTAGTACAGCAGCTATAGCAGGAACTCTAGAACCAGCGTACTGAGATCCAGTTGCTCCGATCAGACCTTGATACCTCACACGTTGACGTCCACCAGCTCCAGCTTTAGCTCTAGCTTCACCTCTAGACCCGCCCTACGCCTGCCCTGACTACTCGTCCGCATCTCCCTGATCCACCACGCTTTAATAGTAAGCCTCTTATGTTACGTACGTGGCTTCTATTAATTAGGGCAAAGCTCCAATCCGACCAGCTCAACAGTGCTGATGTGTTTGACTATGTATGGGATCGCCTTAAGTAGTCCCAGCAGGCTTCTGTCCTACACCTCCGCCAGTCAGCCAAAGATACCCAGTCCTAGGACCCTAAGGATATCTTCTCTTTTTTTTAGTGCCTCTGCTATAACCCGAGAGAACAACAGGAGGCTATCCAGCGCTTTTCGTCTGTACGCCAGAGAGAAGAGGAGTCGCTTATTGCGTACCTTGCTCGCTTCAAGCGATTTGCATATGAGGCCAATACTTCCTCTTGGCCAGACGTATCACGCGTTATGGCGCTCCACCGTGGCTTCCGTCCTGCCCTCCGCCAGTCTCTTAAGGAGTTAAGCGATACCCTATTTAGCCTATTATACAGTGAGTATATCAAGCTCGTCCAGCGCCTTAATCGCCACTCCCGTCGCCTAATCCAGAACCCGCTAGTCTAGAAACCAGCCCAGAAACCCATTGCCGCCTATAAGCCTATGGACGTCAACCTCCAGCTCCAGACCGCTAGTCTTGCCCCTGCTTCCCAGTCTAGAAACAAGTCAAGGGCCCTGCCTAGTTTCTGCTCCCGTCTACCATCCGCTGCCTTATCGCGATCGCGATCGTCCTCTGCTGAGTCTACTGAGTGTTGCGCATATCGCATAAAGAACGGATTCTATCTCTATTATAGTGTACGCGATTACTAGATTGCCCAGTGTCTATACTCCCGTAACAACTCCTAACCTTACCCTGTCAGACCTGTCACCCCCTAGAGGGGGGGTACTGTAATGGGACTCCTGTTACAAGCGCTACGCCGTACGCGTAGCTGGTTCCTTTTCTTGTTTGATAACGTCGGCAGATAGTTTATCCGCCCCGACGCCCTTATATAGATTTAGCCGCAGCTGCGTTCCTGTTAAGTTCTCTAGCAATCCTCTTAAGTCTCCACAATAGCCGTATATAGCTATTAATTCTATAAATCTGATGCTTGTTCATCTAGCGTTTATATGTGATACATCGTTATTGTGACACTATAGCATATATATACTGCGCATGTGGATTGGGTATGTCCCTATTATACACAGTAGTAGTATTATTTTAGGTGGAGTCTATAGTTATAGAGCCTTGTGTTGTATATAAGGCCATTTATAATAATACCTTTTTGGATAAAGAGTTTTTACATTCCTAATATATGTATGCTAATAATAAGGAAGCTATGTGTTTAACTAGCGTCTCCCTAGTAAGTTTTTAGCAACCCTTATGTCCTCTTATTGTTCTTATTATATACTTAGTTTGCATTTTCCTATTAAAGCTATTTGATTTGAGTAATCTTAAGTCCTAGTATAAGGCGTTCCATTTGTTTTACTATCTTATATATAATTGCTGTATTATCCGCCTAGCGTTCCTTTTCTACCTTAAGGCTTAGGGAGACTACTAGGACTTTGACTAGGTAATCTTTGTGGAGTACTTTTATGCTAATACGTTCTCCTAGCCTGTCCCCTACCCTTACGACTTGTTCCTTTGCCTATTAGTCCCTTAAGGTGACTCTAATATCTCCGCTCCTAAGGTGTTAGACTATAATAGCGTTGTAGACCTCTTTATAAATCTCTATAAGGACTTCTATTTCTAATTATCCCCTAAGCCCCTCTACTTTTTTTGTGTTTGGTTATACTATAATTATATACCCGGTTGTTATCTTTAGGGGGGTAGGTTCCCTATGCTATAAAAGCGTAGCTACGGCGGCCTAAGTATGGTTCGCCGGTAAGGAGGGGTTTTATTTATTTTTAATTTTACTTAGCCCGTTAGAGGATTTAATTAAGGGTTTACTAGAGGGGCGCCTAAGGTTCACTAGACTGGCGGAGCCATTCTACTAGCTATATTAGTTTATTATAGCTAATAGTTGCTTCCCTGTAACTATAGATACTAGACGCATCTAATAGGCTTTATATTTTATTAGATGCCTTCTTAATAAAGGTCTTCCCGCTTTATGGTGTGGTATTCGCCTGTTCTTGTTATAGAGGGCCATTACTAGGCGTGGTTCTGGTGGACGCGCGTGAGTGCGAACCACCGTTGTTTAATATGTACCTTCCCTGTGATATATGCATCTTAGGGGGATTCTCTAGGTGTTTTTCAGGGTTCTTTTAGTTGGTTTTAGTCTTTTTAAACCGGGTATAGCAAGAGCTCCAGTTTTTATTGTTCCTAAATATATAATAAGGAACTGCTTATAATTATTAAATACTTTAAATAATGGCATCCTAAGCTTAAAGGATTGTTATTTCTAATATATATATTAACGGACTATAAGAACCTATAGTACTTTATAACTATAAAGCAATTAATACAGCGCTAAATTTATTAGGCTAAATACCTCTTATAATTTAACTTTAAGATTATATACTAACCAGGCAAACTTAATTAGAAGCCTAATATATTAATATAATAATTATAGGACCTACCTATAAATGCTTTAGATAAATAGATTATAAATTAATTATAGATTTTATTGCCCCCTAAATATTTTAAAAAACTATATTCTATATTCTTAGATATAGAACTTAATAGAAATAAATTAGAAGTTAATAAATAGGAAATAGAAATTAATAAGCTAATAGAATATAAATATAAGAATAATATATAGATAATAGATATAATAAAAGTAATTTAAATAGGAAAATAATAGTATAAGGATATTATACTCGCTAAATGCGAAATTTAAAATAATTAATTATACTATTAATAGAAAATAGTAATTCCAAATTCCAAACCTTTATAATTTAAAATACTTAATTTTATATATAACTTCCCTATAGTAGGGCATCCTAGCTATATAAAGACTTATAAGATTATTTAATAAGTATATTACTAGCCTATAATATATAACTATATATAAAAATATGTTTAAGCATATAGGATATACGTGCGTAGAAAAACCTCTTATATAAAAAAGTAAGAAGTACTCTAACCACTACCAATTCTAATATAAAAATGGTATAATATCTTAATTAACTTTATAGTTAACTTGCTTAATAGTAACGGGTTTATAAATATTATAGTAATTATTAATTATTTTATAAAAATGCGATATATAATACCTATAGACTTAATTAACACGATATTAGTAGCTAAATATTTATTAAGCACGTCTTTAAGCTATATAGACTTCCTAACTTAATAATATCTAACTATAAAAGCTAGTTTATTTTAGACTTCTAGCAAGCTCTATATAAATATTTAAATATTTAAATATAACTCTTAACTATATTTATCTAGAGATAGATAGTTAAACCAAAATTGTAAACACAATTATAGAATAATACCTATAAATATACTACTTCTACCTATAAGATAACTAGGAAAAGTAGCTGCCTTTAGCTAAGTTTATTGTAAATAATATAATAAACGTATTAATAGATGTAATGCTATTTTACGTAACCTATAGACAAGACCCTTAACTTAGATTTAAACTATAACCTAAAATTAATATAATAGGACCCATAATTAAACAGATCTAGTTAATTAATATATATAACTTTACTAATTAAATAAAGCAGTTAACGGAACTATTATAAAGTAAATTAATATACGCTTAAATGGTATAGAAATAGTATATAAATAAAGGACGAGCTCTTATATAGAACTTTAAGAAAGGTAATATAGTTTACCTAAATATATAAAATATATAGACTTAACGGCCCTTAAAGAAACTTAATTAAAAGTTTATGGACCTATATTAAATTAAGAAGGAACTAAGCCTATACGCCTATAAGCTTAAACTGCTAACTAAGATAAAAATATACCTAATATTTTATATAAGCTTATTATAACCTTTAAAAGATAATCCTATAACCTATAAAATTCTACTACCACCTTCTATAATTATTAATAATAGTAACGGTTCTTACTTTATTAACTTAATTAACGATATATAATAGAAACCATAATCTAAATAATTTAAACTTCTTATTAAATAGGAAGGATATAAAATATAAACCTAGGAAACCTATAATTAGATTAAGGCTAACGTGCCTTTTTTAATAAAAGAATTCTATAAGGACCATCCTTTATAGCTTACTTTAGCTAGATAGATATAATATAAAGGTAAATAACTACTACCTAATATAAATATATAAAATATAATAGTAGGAAACTTAAAAACAAAAAGAACTTAAAATATATTATAACGCTTATAATGCAATAAGTTATAAGTCTTAACTAAAGTTAAATTATTTTGGACCTTTAGCTAAAGGGGGGGGTACTATAATAGGACTAGCCCAGTTACAGTAGGAATGTCTCGGTAAAACACTTAACAGATAAATTCCGACGCTTTAATTAAATTCTGCCAAATTCTACTAAGTCGATTAAATTCTACTAAAGTTAATTAAATTCCGCCAACGTAATGGAATTTAGTCAAAACCTATTAAAATCCGCGTAGGCTTGTGCCCACGCGTTTAATGCCAAGACCTTAAATATTTAGTTATAAGTTTCCTATATTCCTTTCTCTTCTTTACGTAACGTCTTGTACTCTATAAGAGCTATATACCCTTAGATTTAGATAAAATTTATATTATTCCTTTAAATCTTCCCTAAAGCCTCTTAGCGCCCTTATATTATGTTATATTAAAATAACTATTATTAAAATAGTAAACGAACCTAAATCCCTTTTATTAACTATGAGTATTATAACCCTAGTTAGGGAATAGTTAACTATAATATAACAGTCCTTTATAGACGCCTTAGCTTAGCAGTGGGCTGCACTAGAAGCCTAGCACTAGCGATTAATAGAAGCACTTTACAAAGAACTCTATAATATTAAGGCATTTATATTACAGACCCTAATAGCAACATTTATAAATAAGATTAAAATAATGGTACCTAAACCTAACCCATTAAATGCGAATACTAAATTAGTAATGGTAGCTTAACCTATACCTATAGCAAACCTAATACCTACTATAAAATCTAAAAAGTTCCCTAATTCTCTAATGTTTAATAGAAACTAAAATAACCTACATCCCTTTATAACTAAGCTCCGTCTTAAACTCTTAATAAACTATAATTAATACCCCATTAAGGCTAGCAAGGTTAGCTATAGAATGTCTTATTTAAGTAAGGACGCTGTATAAACTATAGATCCATTCTTCTATAATAGCACTTTTGTTAATTTTAAACCCTTTATCTCTCTGCTAGAATAAATATATAATAACGCCAGCTATAAACACACAGCTATTACTAAACTTAAAACCCTATAATAATAGAACCGAGACTTCACTAGCTTCTTTTTGGAAATTTTAGGCCTTATTAGCGAGCTAGATTAAAATAAAGCCGCTAGAGTTACTGCCCTTTAATAAGCTATTTTGGATAAGATTAGAGCCTAGTTAGTAGGTAGAGAACTACTAAAAAACCTGTCTAAATTTACTATAATATATTAATAAATTAACAAAAACCTTTAATATAACAAATAGACTTATTCTCTAAAGTTAATTACACCTTACGTTTAAAACTCTACAAAACTAGTATATATTTGTAGGCGCGATCCTTCTCTAAGACCTAAAAGCCCTATGTATAACCCTATGGACCTTAATGCCGCTCAATCCTATATACCCTTAGGAACCAATAAATAAAGAACTTAAGCCATAAATAGAGAATACTTTAAATATAGTAAAGAGGGATATATTTAAAAGCATTGCCGAACTTACCCTTTTAAAAAAGTCCGCCATAGTTCCTCCTAATCCTTAAATTATACCTATTTCTTAAATTATATTTGGTCGCCACAAAGCATCTCGCCTTTGGTTAACTTGGAAAACAAATTATCCTAAGGCCAAATCGCGCCTTAGAATAAAAAGTAAAAGAGTATAAGTGTCTAGGCTCTTCTAGCGCTAATATACAGCACAACTCCCTTAATATACTTAGCAAAATTTAAATACTTAGAAAATGGAAGAAGGAACAAATCCTAATAAATAGCGGAGCTATTAGCATGGGCTTTGTTAATATAAACTATGCAAAAACTTAACGCCTAAATTTAAAGAAACTTAATAAGCCCTAAGGCCTATAAGGCTTTAATGGCAAACCCTTAATATATAGCAAAATAACGCACTACGCCCTAGTAAAAATGCGGATAGGTAAACACCTTAAATATATCTCCCTATTTATAACACCCATAAAGCAATATAAAGTTATACTTAGATATAGATAGCTAAGATAATACAACCCTTTAATTAGCTGGGTTAAAGAAATACTAAAGTTCCATATAACTTACTGCTGAAGTTATTACTTAAAAAACTATTTGCCCTATAAACACGTATATAACTATTTAAATTTAATATAATATAAATTGCCCTTACTATAAGCCTTAAAACAAGATAATAAAGCTATAACTGCCGATTATAATAAAGAATACAAAGATCTTACATTAAAAGCTCTTAAAATTTATACAATATAGGCCGCGCCCTTTATCTTATTAGTAAAAAGATAAGATTATAAAATCTTTGCTATAATTATAGAAGATATTAAGAAAGCACTAGAACTAAAATAGTATATTAATCCTTAACCTCTTATACCTAAAGATTACTATAATTTAATTAATAAGTTTAAAAAACAATTTATAGACTAACTAGTCCCATACTAAGATAAGTATAATTTTAAAATAGAACTTAAGCCTAGTATAACACTAAAGTTTAGTCCGCTATATAGTATATTATAAGAAGAACTGCTTATAATATAATAATACCTTAAAAAGTATTTAAAAAAAAAGATTTATTTGCCCTAGTTAATCTCTATTCGCCTTACCTATACTATTTATTAAAAAGCTAGGAGGAGGCTTAAGATTCTATATTAATTATTAAGCTCTAAATATAAATATAATTTAAAACTAATATCTAATTCCCCTAATTTAAGAGACACTTAACTATTTAGTAAAGGTATAGTACTTTATAAAGCTTAATATAGTTACCACCTTTAATAAAATCTGTATATATTATTATTATTCATTGCTTAACGTCCGATTCGGATCCCAGTTAGGCCCACGCGGACTACTCCTTATATACATATAGGGAGAAAACTCTATTTGAGAAAACCCCGTAATCCATCTCCCTGCCTTTTGGGGCTCGCTTATAAGTTGCCTATAAGTCACTAGTGGTGCTCTACTACCTTACTTTTTGACCTTTTTAGGAACTACTGCTGCCGTAATAAACCTATGGACGTGCTAGTATTACACACTGTACTCTACTCCTGTAGGGTTATTAGGGGGCGCCTATTACTCACCCCTTTGCCTTCTATTGCTATTTCCTTTGCAACCTGGAACTGGTCTAGCATATTTTGGCTAATAAGCCACCGGGTAGCCGCCTTGAGGCCTTTCTATGTTAAGAGCAGTGTATTATAGTTTTCTATGCCAGCTGCTAAGAGTATTGCTTCTTGGCCGGTGCGTAAGGGGCATAATAGTATTATGTATTTTAGTGTCTGTCTTAGCCAGCTATATTTGCACCTTAGGCTACCTACTAGGATACCTACCTAGTAAAGCCAATCTTTTAGTCCTATTATTCCTGTCTTTAAGAGTGTTGCTATTATATTTTCTGCCTTTATTAGGCCCTCTTAGAGCCCTTAGGTATTTACCCCCTATAGTATTACCTATGCTATGGCTTAGGTTCCCCTTGCCTAAGTCTACCTCTATACCTTTAACTCCTATTTGTCTCTCCAGCATCGGTCCAACCAGTATTATATTGCGGTAGATAGTTTTCCAGTACTCTTTTATACTCTACTTTGGCTCCTTTCTCTCCCTTACTGTTGTCTTTACTGGCCTTTTGCGCGTCTCCCTTCCTCTTCTATATAGGCCTGGGCCCTAGCGCCGCACTATTTTTCTTTTGCTTTCTCTACCTGTTTTCCTAATATATCTTCCCTACTTTGGGGTTGTTGGTTCCTTCTCCTATAGGGCACCCTAGGGTCCCTCTATAATTTGTTTAGGCGTGTCTTGATATACTTTATAACGTTAGAGTTGCGTTCCTTTTGCACCCTTTGCATTGCATCAGCTTCAATATATAGTTATAGAGGGGGAATATTGGCTTCCTTCTTAAGCAGTGCTGTGGCCGTTCGCTTATACCCGCCTGTTATACTCCTAAGGCAGGCTGTTTAGACCTTTTGGAGTGGTTTAAGGAGTAATTTAGGGGGGCCTTTCTTGGTTTCTCTAGTGGCCCAAATGCTAGATCCATACGTCATGGCAGGTAGTTATATAGTAGAGTTTAACATACCTGCTTATCTAGGCCTCTACCCCAGTTTTCTAGTATTTAGTCCCAGTTACCTAGGCCTAAAGGCCTAGGGGGCTTTCCATAAGTAGTTAGCTACTACTACCAATTAATGGGGGGTTTTACCATTCTTTTGGATATCTTATAATGGGGTTAACCCAAGTACTAGACCGCCCCCTAGCGGTCTATATAAGAATCTCCTCCTAGAGTTGGTATGCTTTTGCACAGCTTAGGAGCCTTCTATAGCCTCTAGTTTTACGCCTTTCTTTATTATTTCCGCTGGTATGGGTATAAGCTGCCGCTTCTAGGGGTCGTAACTCCCTTCTTATGTGCCTACTGGCGTAATCCTATAAGGGCGTCGTGGCTGCATCCTATAATATGGAAGCCTTGGGTACCTTCTATAGTTAAGGCCTAGACTAAAAGCCTCCCCTGCCTAAGTAACTCCTGTTTGCTCCTTAAGCATACTTTACCAGCGTACCGCCCTAGAGGCGAACGGTTCCATCTATTAGTATACCGACACGCGCATCCGTTCTCTTAAGCTATATAGTAGTCTCTCTGGCCAGGACGTAATCCTACCTGCCTACTAGGTGCACTAAGGGTCAGGGCCTAGCTAAGGGGTAAGGTCCTTAGAGCCAGCGGTGGCTACTACACACTACGCCCCGCGGGAGGCTAGTAGTAATATAGGGGCGTAATACCCTATACTACTGCCAGTTCCTGTTTCGTGTTGCCTATAAAAGTCTCCTTATAACAGGCCGACCGTGTCTTGTAGAAGAGGGGCCGTAGAGATACTAGGTCCCCTACTAGACAACCTACTCTCCCCTCTCCTACTAACTAAGCTTATGTCCCCCCCTTTTATAAGCTGGCCTATATCTCTAACTGTCGAGTCCTTATCCGACTGGCCTATGTTTCCCCTATAGCCTCCCCTATATGTATGCATTAGGTTGTAAGCACCACGCCTATTAAGACCCTCCTATAAGTCGCCTTATGCATATGCGCATTAGGTTGCGTGCACTATGCCTATTAAGACCCTCCTGTAAGTCGCCTATAAGTCAACTATGGGTCGACTATAAGTTAACTGTAAGTTAAACGCTATGGGGCCGTTAAAGCTGGCCTATGTTTCCGCTGCCTAGAGCTTTGCCTGTGTTTCCACCTTGTTAAGCCGTCTGGTTGCTATCGCGTCGCCATTATATTGCTGTCGCTGTACTAGGTTGCGTGTACTATGCCTATTAAGACCCTCTTTTAAGTTACCTAAGTGTACTAGATACTAGATAGGCCCTTATAGAGGGGCCTTAATAAGTTCTCTAGGCAGGGCCTTAACAAGTTCTTCGCGGTGGCCTTAGGGCCTTAATAAGTTTCGTATAAAGTATTTATAACGTGTTAACCTTAACAAGTTCTTATAAAAGGAGGATCCCTACGCCCTTATTATATATACTTCGCGATTTTAGAGCTAGTGTAAGCCTAAGGGTGTCCTGTTATACGCCTAGGACGCGTCCACGTTAACTAGCTAGATAAGGCCAGTTTTGGGCCTAGCTGCGAGCCAGGTAGTTGTATATTGGGCGGTTTTTATATCTTAGTTTCCCTTGCTAGGCCTCCCTAGATGGTAGAACAAGAGCTCCAAGTAAAGGCAGTAAGGCTCCTGGTGTTGTTAAGGGCGATGCTTTGTACGCGTCGCGGGCCTATCACCATAGAGTTAAACGACAGCGCTGTACGCGCTGCGACGGCTCTCTACCATCGCCTCTGCACTTGGCCATTAATAGGAATAGGATTCTAGATAATGTTTCTACCCGTAGCGACGTAGACGCGTGTAGTAGGGCTTCGCGGGCAAATCTGTATATATAAAGGAGATAAGAAGTATATAGCTTTTTATACGCAATAGGGACTCTTTAAATGCCTAGTAATACCGTTTAGTATAAAGAATAGTCCCAGTATGTTTTAGTAATATATTAATAATACACTTTATAAATTCCTTAATATATTTATTACTGCGTATATTAATAATATCTTAATCTACTTATCCTTGCTTTCTAAATATTGGAAATATATTAGAATAGTCCTTAAACGCCTATAAGATACGGGCCTATAATGCAATATTAAGAAATGCAAGTTTTATATGTCTAAGGTTACGTACTTAGGCTTAATAATATCTTATAATAGAATTAAAATGGACCCTAAGAAAGTTGCCGTGATTATAAACTAGGAAAGCCCTAGAAATATATAAGATATTTAAGGATTTCTAGAATTTGCAAATTTCTATTATTAATTTATTAACCACTTCTTGGAAATTGCTTAGCCGTTAGTAAACCTAATAAGAAAAAATTTAAAATTTAAATAGACTACTAAATGTGAATAAGCTTTTAATAACCTAAAATATTGTTTTATAACTGCTCTAATTCTTACCTACTTTAACCCTAACCTTAAATATATTATTAAGATAGACTCGTCTAATTATATACTAGGAGGAGTGTTATCGCAATATAATAAGAACGGTAAGCTATGTCTAGTAGCCTTTCTCTCCTAAAAACTCGCCCCTACTAAATTAAACTATAAGATATATAATAAGGAACTACTTATAATTATTAGATATTTTAAATAATGGTGTCCTAAGCTTAAAGGATTATTATTCCTAATATATATATTAATAGACTATAAGAACCTATAGTACTTTATAACTATAAAGTAATTAATACAGCGCTAAATTTATTAGGCTAAATACCTCTTATAATTTAACTTTAAGATTATATACTAACTAGGCAAACTTAATTAGAAGCCTAATATATTAATATAATAATTATAGGACTTACCTATAAACGCTACAGATAAATGGATTATAAATTAATTATAGATCTTATTACCTCCTAAACATTTTAAAAAACTACATTCTATATTCCTAGATATGGAACTTAATAGAAATAAATTAGAAGTTAATAAATAGGAAATAGAAATTAATAAGCTAATGAAATATAAATATATGGATAATATATGGATAATAGATATAATAAAAGCAATTTAAATGGGAAAACAATAGTGTAAGGATATTATACTTGCTAAATATAAGATTTAAAATAACCAATTATACTATTAATAGAAAATAGTAGTTCTAAATTCCAAACCTTTATAATTTAAGATACTTAAATTTATACACAACTCCCCTATAGTAGGGCATTCTAGCCAAGCAAAGACTTATAAAATTATTTAATAAGTATACTACTAGCCTATAATATACGACTATGTATAAAAATACGTTTAAGTATATAGGATATGCGTACGTAGAAAGACCTCTTATATAAAAAAGTAAGGAGTACTTTAACCGCTACTAATTCTAATATAAAGATGGCGTGATATCTTAATTAACTTTATAGTTAACTTACCTAATAGCAATAGGCTTGTAAATGTTATGGTAGTTATTAACCGCCTTATAAAAATATAATATATAATCCCTATAGACTCAATTAATGCGATATTAGTAGCTAAATATTTTATTAAACATGTCTTTAAGCTACACGGACTTCCTAACTTAATAATATCCAACTATAAAAGCTAGTTTATTTTAGATTTCTAGCAAGCTCTATATAAATGATTAAGTATTTAAATATAACTCTTAACTGTATTTTATTTAGAGATAGATAGCTAAACTAAAATTGCAAACGCAATTATAGAACTATATTTATAAATATACTGCTCCTACCTATAAGACAACTAGGAAAAATGGCTGCCTTTAGCTAAGTTTACTGTAAATAATATAATAAATAATATAATAGGCATAACACTGTTCTATATAACCTATAGACAAGACCCTTAACTTAGATTTAAACTATAACATAATATTAACATAATAGGACCTATAATTAAACAGATCTAGTTAATTAATATATATAACTTCGCTAATTAAATAAAGCAGTTAATAGAACTATTATAAAGTAAATTAATATACGCTTAAATGTTATAGGAATGGCATATAAATAAAGGACGAGCTCCCGTATAGGACTTTAAGGAAGGTAATATGGCCTACCTAAATACACAAAACCTAAAGACTTAACGGCCCTTAAAGAAACTTAATTGGAAGTTCGTGGGCCTATACTAAATTAAGAAGAAACTAAGCTCGTACACCTATAAGCTTAAACTACTAACTAAGATAAAAATACACTTAACGTTTTATGTAAGCTTGTTATAACCTTTAAAAGATAATCCTGTGACTTATAGAGTGCCACCGCCACCTCCTATAATTATTAACAATAGTAACAGTTCTTACTTTATTAACTTAATTAATAATATATAATGGAAAATATAATCTAAACAATTTAAATTTCTTATTAAGTAGAAAGGATATAAAACATAAACCTAGGAAACCTATAAATAGATTAAGGCCAACACGCCTTCCCTAGTAAAAGAATTCTATAAAGACTATTCTTTGCGGCCTGCTTTAGCTAGGTGGACATAATATAAAGGCAAACAACTGCTACCTAATATAAAGACATAAAACACAATAGCAGAAAACTTAAAATTAAAAAGAATTTAAAATATATTACAACGCTTATAACGCAATAAGTTATAAATTCTTAACTAATTTAAATTGTTTTGGACCTTCGGCTAAAAGGGGGGGTACTATAATTGTTGGGAATATATCACGTGTGGTCACGTGTAGCCGCGGCACTAGCGTGGCGAGGAGCCTTAAGCTCCTCGCCCTCCCCTATTCCAATTAACAAGCTTTATTAACCAACATTACTGTAACCTACTTGAGTAGTTATTATTGGTGAGTTACCCTATATAACCAACACTGATTAGTGGTTGAATACACAGTTAACTATAGAGCAGCTAGGTTTTTGAACAGAAGAGACAGTCTCGTGCAGGGGTGCTATATACACTCATATGGAATGGATCCCGGCGATACTGTACTACCTTAGACTTGCGGAAAACTAGTAATAGAAGTGTTACTGAGTACTAGGAGATACTAAGTTGCGTCCATTACGTAGAATAACTGCGTTTACGAAGATTTGGTTAAGTACTTTAGGTTAGAAGTGTTACTAAACCTAGGGTTTTAAGTTAACGTCCAAAACGTGTTAAATGATATCTAAAACGCGTTAAACAACATCTTAAATTGCCTACCTCTTGATAGCAAACCTACGAGATCCTATAAAACCGAAAATCCTACCTACCTTTGATGTATAATACCCCGTCAATTCTATACCTACTATGGCGTTAACCTACCCGAAGAAGTATGAGGAAGATATTAACCCAAAGATATAGAATAAAGCCATAATTAACCTTGCAAACGCTAATAAACAAGACTTAAATGGATTTTTATTATACCGTATAGCATATTACAAGGATAGTGAATATAATAATACCGCGCTATGGGAATGTATAAAGGAGGACTTTGTTGGATGGACAAAGAAAATATAGGCCCCCGTAAATAAGGATATCGTACGGGACTTCCGTAACTTCCTTTGGGAGAATGGAGTATTTGTCCCTAAGGACGGGGGTACTATTAGAGATAATATTTAGGAGCAGGTTATTGATATAAAAGAAGAACACGAATGGACTCTATAAGAGATTGAGCACTAACTACGCACTATAAGGAAGCTTAACTTATAATAGAACCTAAGTAATATACCTCTAGAGACGAACCTACCTTTACCTTTAACTCCTCTGTATCTAATTTAACCCGTAACCTTGACGTTGGATACTACACCTTAATAAGAGCAGGTACAGGATCCTATTGCTTTGCGATTTAATGACCTTTGGACTCTACTAACCAGACCTACGTCCTTACTGCAGCCTATAATGCAACCCCTACCTCCTCCATCTTAATCTTAAATCGGAGGTAGTTTAAAATTGCTTATAGAGCTTGCGAAGCTCTATTTGGATTAGGAGAAGAAGTTTAAAGGGGAATTATATAATGTTCTTAATTCGAAATTATGTATCTTCTATAACTGTTGCTAGAAGGTAGGAATAGAGTCTAATTAATACCATAATGCCTATTCCGTTATGCTTAAGGGTCGAGCTAGTACCTTCTATTATGATCGTTTGGCAGGAAAAGGATATGATTTTAACCGTATGATATATAAGTTAAGATGCCACTTTGAAATAGAAGAGAACAAGCAGCAGTATATGTTAGAATAGAGAGAGACTACCTTTCTAAGGATTATTACTACAAACCTAGGTATCCCTTAGCTTGATTATTTTTAAAAGCTCTTTAATTAACTTTAAACGATTTAGCGTGGTTTATCCGAATTATATTAAGAGGATTTTAGCCTACGCGATTAAGTTATTAGCGCATGCTAAGGCGTTAAAGAATGTAATCTTGCTCTCTTTAATCCTGCAAATACTTATAAAGGAGAGTGTGCTTAATTAAGATCCTCTATTAGCACTGCTCTGCGCTCTTAAGAAGTATAGTAATTTAACGCCTAACCCTAACCTACTTCGATTAACCCGACTGACTAATATAATTATAACTAGACTGATCGAACATATGGTGGCCGGGGTAGGGGATATAGTAGAGGGTATAATTAATATTGACCATAAAGTAACCGTGGAGGTCCTTATGGAGGTTTATCTTAAAACAATTAATAGAAGAAATGCTATATTTGTAAGAAGCCAAATTGCTAGTTAACTAGGCACCCTCTTAATAGACAAAAGAAGGTATATAATAAGTTTCGCCAGAGCGCATAAAACGTTGGAAATTATAAGGTTACTATAGCCTACTTCTAAAGCTTCCTGGTTTAATATAAAGGCGAAGAAGATTTTAAGGGTAAGGTTAACGAGGCCAAATAGCTTCTTATAGATATAGAAATTGAGAACTACTCTCCCAACCAATACTTTACTAAGTATAGTGAGGTAGATGGTATATAAACTATTACTATTTTTAATGACTAATCTACGCTCCATGCTATCATGAAGTTAGATATCTTTAATAAGCTAAAGGAGAGTTTTATATTCTCCTTTAACAACAGATACTCGGCGAATGTCTTCTATGGTATTATGCCAGATACTAGAGCCGTAGGAGTATCTATAGTAGGAGAACCTTAAGTTCGAGCTTTTTAGCAGCTTAATAGCTCTGTTTAGATTGACTATTTAACGGCAGGCTAACACACGATTTGTTTTAGTAAGGGTACTATAATCTCTTTTGGTACAATTAGGGTCCAAACCCCCTTGGGGTGTATTACTTTCTATATTATTCCCACAAATACCCCATTTCTATTTTGCATTGGAGATATGGATAAATTAGGCGTTAAGCTTAATAACCTTAAGAATGTACTTGTTTAGGGAAATAATTAGGTGCCTATTATACGCAAGTAGGGTTACCCCTAATTGCTTCTTTATTAACTAGAAAAGAGTGTTGCTTAGAGCTATTTAACTAAGTTAGAGTTATGTTAACTATACCGTTGTTTTAGCCACCCATCCATTTACCAATTGTTTAGGGTTCTTTAGTGGGCAGGCCATGAAGTTAAGGTTAAGGTAATTAAGTATCTTATAAAGTACTGCTATTACTGCTAAATAAACCAGAAGTCCCCTGGCCAATTTAAGTTTACCCTTAAAGATAACTATAACTTTAACTTCTATATTATTGTTAACGTTATGTATCTTAGCGGCAAGCCAGTACTCTAAGTTGTTGACTTCTTAACCTTCTTCCAAGCCGCACGCTTCTTGAAGGATATATCAGCTAGAAACGCATAGGATACCCTTTAATTATACTAGATTAATGTCTACCTAGGACCCCCTAATTAAATTATCTATGACGCAGGAAAGAACTTTTTATTTACAGAGTTTTAATAATAGATAAAGGCAATGGTAATTAAGGTTAAGGAAGTCCCTATTAAGGTATATAATAGTGTTGGAAAAGTGGAACGATATTATGCGCCATTATACCGCGTATATAAGATTATCTCTTTGGAACTAAAGGACGCTAGCGAAGAACTTACCTTGCAAATGGCTGTTAAAGCTGTTAATGATTCCGCTGGCCTAGATAGACTCGTACCTATACTACTAGTCTTTGGCGCCTACCCTTAAATAACTAACGATTCTCTACTATCTCCCTCTGTTGTGTAACGAGCTGAGGCTATTTGCAAGGCAATAAAGGAGGTCCGACGTCTCTACGCTACACATTAGGTTAACAACGCACTAGGAATAAGAAATGGCCTAAATACCTTAACTACGCTTAATCTGCCACTCCAGTCTAAGGTACGCGTATGGCGTAAAAAGGGAGGGTGGTTAGGCCCACATTAACTTATTACAATTAATGGTTAAACTTGCACTATTTAGATACCTTATAGACCCACTTAATTCCGTTTAACTGTTATTAAGCCTTACTATAAAGATAACAGTTCTAAACCTTTGCAGGATGCCACAGAAGATGCCCTAGAGGAGAGCCACGATTAATAAGCTCTAGAAGGCAACTATGATTCTAATATAATTATAGCAGATACGCCGTAACTATAACGCGGTAGAGGTCGCCTAAAAGAATTATAAAATCGCTAATATCTTGTTAATTTCAAAGAGCAATTCGTTGCCGCTATTAAGAGTAGAGTTGAGTTATTAATGGCCTTTATAACAGCTAAAGAGAAGGCGGACTTCGAGCTTGTAAAATAACTCTAAAAAGAAGGCCGTATTATAACTCTAGGAGCCCCTTTCTAAGTATCTAATAAGTAGGAGATCGACAGTCTTATTACAAGAGGAGTCTTTAAATTTGAGAAATATAACCCTACTAAGTTTAATGGAGTTCGCATCTTTAAGTTAAGAATAGTTAATAAGATTAAAGGCAAAGCCACTAACACCCTATTTAAGAAGTTGAGACTGGTTATTTAAGGTTATAACAACAATGGTAAGAAAGTAATTCTTATATAATCCCCTATAATTTAACAAGCTAGTTAGTAAGTTATTATTACGCTAGCTCCCTCCCTAATAAAGAATAGAATAGCGGTTTATTTAAGAGATATTACTTAGGCCTATACCCAATTAGAGACGCACCTTTAGCGCTTAATACTGGCATACCTTCTAGAGCAAATTCGCCACTAATATCCCGAAGATACGATTATGGTTGTGCTTAAGCCATTATATAGAATTATAGAGGTAGGAACTCATTGGTGGGCTACCTATAGTAAGCACCATAAAGAGAAACTTTTAATAACTACTTCTATATTCGATCTATACTTCCTTATTATAACCACGGGAACCCTATTTGGAATCGTCGGTATGTAAACTAATAATATAATTATCTTAGGAGACGACCAATTCTTAGCTCTTAAAGAAGATAAGCTAGTAAAGGCAAATCTTATAGCAAAGCTAAAGGAAAAGCTTAATTTAATAACACTATTACTTTTTAATAGATGCATCCTCTCCCTAAACAAGAATTCTATTGCTTTGTGCCAGAAGGGTTAAGGTAAGAAGATTAATGTTATTAACGTTAACTCTCCAAAATAAGGATATGTGGAGTAATGCGCTTGCGGAGCTTATATTGCTTCTATCTATTAACCTAAGGCTTTATTTGATCTCTTTGTTGCCGCCTAATACCAGGAACTAACTAAGGATAACATTCTTGCCCTAAATAAGCGTCTTTCCTAGCAAATAAACTATCTTAATTGGGGACTACTCTATATGCCTATTAATCTTCCCACCGCTAAGCTCTTTGTATTTGTTAATAGATCGTTTATAAATAACAAAGATTTTAGCTCCTAGCTAGGATATAAGATTATTATTGCGAACAAATCTACTAGAGAGAATAACTTTACAATCCATAGTAATCTTATCCATTGGAGCTTAACTAAGAGCAAGCGCGTTACTCAAAGCGTTCTAGCGTTAGAGATATATAGAATGGTTAGCGGAGTTAATATAGCAATTGCAATTAGAACTACCCTAAAAATAATTATAAATTAACTTGAACTTCCCGCTATCCCTACAATTATGTATACCGACTTATATTCCCTCTATAAGTGTTTAGTTAAGCTTAGTACCACAAAGGAGAAGCGCCTTATAATCGACATTATAGCACTTTAGTAATCTTATAAACGACGAGAACTCTTTAAGATTTAATAGATTAATGGCCAAGATAACCCAGTAGATGTAATAACAAAGGCAAACCCAAATAAGGCTCTAGAAACGTTTGTTAACACAAACATTCTCTATATACGAGTTAAAGGTTGGGTTAAAAGGGAGTAGAATTCTACCGTAACTGTCTACCGAGTTCCACCGCAACTGTCCACTAAGTTCTACTGCAATCTGCAGATACTGGTTTCAGCCAGCCAATCAGGATTTTCCATACCTAGCATGGAAAATCGCTATTGGCTCGCTTACGCTTAGCGCCTTAGCGCCCTTAACACGATATCCACCCTAACTCTAAACAACTAATCAGGATTTTCCATCCCCGGGATGGAAAATCGCTATTGGTTCGCTTACCACTAGCGCCTTAGCGGCCCTCGCGACATGTCTACCTACCACTCCTTAATGATTATTCTTCTTCTTCTTTTCCTTAGCTTAGTATCTTCATTAGATAACAATCTGCAAGTTTCAGTTCAAAAGCATTTATGCAAGCCGTCACATATTGCAGTGGCAATAGTAAGTAAGGAGGATTAATACTTGTTACGCTAGTCAAGCGGTATTTTATATGTAGATGGCAACCACAAAAGAAGAGTTGCTAGTGTTGGGAATATATCACGTGTGGTTACGTGTAGCCGCGGCACTAGCGTGGCGAGGAGCCTTAAGCTCCTCACCCTCCCCTATTCTAATTAACAAGCTTTATCAACCAACATCACTGTAACCTACTCGAGTAGTCGTTATTGGTGAGTCACCCTGTGTGACCAACAATAATAGGACTAGCCCAGTTACAGTAGGAATGTCTTAGTAAAACACTTAATAGATAAATTCCGACGCTTTAATTAAATTCTGCCAAATTCTACTAAGTTAATTAAATTCTGCTAAAGTTAATTAAATTCTGTTAAATTCCGCTAACTTAATCAAATTCCACTAAATTCTACCAATGTAATGGAATTTAGTCGAAACCTATTAAAATCCGCGTAGGCTTATGCCTACGTATCTAATGCCAAGACCTTAAATATTTAGTTATAAGTTTCTTATATTCCTTTCTCTTCTTTACGCAATGTCTTATTCTCTACAAAAGCTATATACCCTTAAATTTAGATAGAATTTATATTATTTCTTTTATAATGGGACTAGCCCAATTACAATAGGAATGTCTTGGTGAAACACTTGACAGATAAATTCCGAAGCTTTAACCGAATTCTACCGAAATCCATTAAAGACTGCGTGTGTACATGCGCATGCATCAACCACCAAGCCCCTAAATATTTAATTATATAATTCTCTCGTTATTCCCTTCTCTTCTTTACGCAACGTCTTATACTTAGCAAGAGCTATATACCCTTAGATTTAGATAGAATTTATATTATTCCTTTAAATCTCCCCTAAAGCCTCTTCGCGCCCTTACATTACGTTGCGTTAAAACAACTACTATTAAAATAGCAAACAAACCCAAATCCCTTTTAATAACCACGAGTATTATAACCCTAGTTAGGGAACAGTTAACTATAATACAACAGTCCTTTATAGACGCCTTAGCTTAGCAGCGGGCTGCACTAAAAGCCTAGTACTAGCAATTAATAGAAGCACTCCACAAAGAACTCCGTAACGTTAAGGCATTTACATTATAAACCCTAATAGCAACACCTATAAATAAGATTAAAATAACAGTACCTAAACCTAACCCGTTAAATGCGAACACTAAACTAGTAATAGTAGCTTAACCTACACCTATAGTAAACCCAGTACCTACTACAAAATCCAAAAAGTTCCCTAATCCTCTAATATTTAATAGAAACCAAAATAGCCTATATCCCTTTATAACTAAGCTCTGTCTTAAACCCTTAACAAACTATAATTAATACCCTACTAAGGCTAGCAAGGTTAGCTATAGAATATCTTATTTAAGCAAGAACGCTACACAAACTATAGATCCATTCTTCCGCAACAGCATTTTTATTAATTTTAAAACCTTTATCTCTCTGCTAGAACAAATATATAATAACACCAGCTGCAAATATATAGCTGTTACTAAACTTAAAAACCTATAATAATAGAACTAAGACTTTACCAGCTTCTTTTTAGAATTTTTAGGCCTTATTAGCGAACTAGATTGGAATAAAGCCGCTAGAGTTACCGCCCTTTAATAAGCTATCTCAGATAAAATTAAAGCCTAGTTAGTAGGCAGGGAACTGCTAAAAAACCTATTTAAATTTGCTATAATATGTTAACAAATCAATGAGGACCTTTAATATAATAAACAGACTCGTTCTCTAAAGCTAACCACACCTTGCATTTAAAACTCTATAAACCCAGTATATGCCCTAAAGCACAATCCTTCTTTAAGACCTAAAAGCCCTATATATAACCCTATAGACCTCAATGCCGCTTAATCCTATACACCCTTAGGAACTAATAAATAAAGAACACGAGCTATAGATGGAGAATGTTTTAGATACAGTAAAAAAGAATATATTTAAAAGCACTGCCAAACTTACCCCTTTAAAAAGGTCCGCTGTAGTTCCTCCCGCTCCTTAAGCCGTACCCAATCCTTAAATCGTACCCGTTCCTTAAGTTATACTCATCCCTTAAATTATACCCGATATAAATACGGTTTTCTATTTATTACCCTTCTGTATTTAGAGGTAGTTAAAGGTAGTAATAATATTAAGTTTAGTATAAATTTTGGCTTAGCTAAGCCGCTTAAGAGTCTTACGTATAAGTGGTATGGAGTATTGGTTTTTAATTATAATAGCGTTAAGTCCTCTATAGTTAATATAAAATTAGATACCTCCTCTTAGCTTCTTTGTAAGCAGAATAGGGGTAGCTGTTAGGGATATACTGGGACAAATAAATCCTTTATTAAGGTGCTTGTTAATATACTTTTTAATAACTAGAAGTTTATCTTTTAATATTAGGTAGGGCCTCTTATAGGGTAGCGTTTTTCCTTATTTAATATTAATGGTATAGTTATTAGGTTAATTTAGGGGGAGTATATCTGCACTCTTTTGTAAGCATATATTAATAAAATTATAGTATTTCTTAGAGAGGAGCTTATAGAGTTCCTTATTAGTAAATACTTTTTTAAGCTTTATAAATTTCTTAAAGTCTAAAGGTAAAAGTCTATAGAGTTCTATAGGGGTATTATCTTCTAGAAGATTAACTATGTTTATCCTATTATTATAGAGAACGTAGTCCTATTTTTTATTAAGCTTATATAGTTATAATTAGGAAGCTATAGTAACGGTCCAGCCTTTCCTATATACTATATAGTAGAAGGCCGCGGCACTTATATAGTGGCAGTTGGTTATGGGTAGGGTAATAAGGGATTTCTTAGGTTAATATCCTGGGGAGTAAATAGAGGTGGCTAGGCTATGCCCTAGATAAGTCTCTCTGCAGTATTTAGAGTTAAAGGTTACTTCTTTCTTTTTCTAGTTAATAGCGGGGTTGTGTTATTTAAGCTAGTTTATTTTAAGGATAAAAGGGTAGTTGGTAAGTAGTATAATATAGGCCTAGAGCTTTTCCTAGTGCCTATTTATATCTAGGTAGAGTTATACTATATAGGTAATCTTCTATGCGGTATAACTACTATTAGTAAGTTATAGGGCGCGGGCTTTAGTAAGGGGTAAGGTAGGTAGAATATAAGTATATATAAATTAAGTATTTATAAATTTATTAGTGGCTCCGCAGTTAATTATAGAACGGCTTTTATATTATTTTTTGGTAGTAGTTCCTATTATAGGTAAAACTATCTATTTCCGTCCATTTATCTTTACTAAGTTATCTATTAAGTAGGCTAATATATAGATCCCTCTATTATTAGGGCGTCCTAACCTACAACTTAGGGCTAAAATTTAGTATTTTCCGCTTCTATATCTAACCCTACTGCTATTACTGTGTCTTTATCTTATATGGTAGTGGCATATAATAATATATTTAGTATTTAGGATACTAGGTTAGGTATTAGGCGGTGGCTACTAAACCTAGCTATTAGATAGTTTAGGTTATTACAATAATAGCCTTTTTAATAGTATCTATAGCAGTGTTCTAGTTTCTAGAGTAGCTTATATTCTCTATCTAGGAGTTTTTACAGAAAGGTTGGTATAGAGAGGTTAAAATTGGCTCTAGTAATATTTAAGGTAGTAGGCGTTAGTGGCTTAGTGTGTATAGGTTTAGTAGGTCTAGGGAGCTTTTATAGGGAGGTCTTTAGGTAAGGATTAGTAGTAGCAATCTAATTTAGTTATTATTTAATCTTCTATAGGGCTGCTACCATATTATAGACGTTATTATAGTTATAGCTAGCGGCTGTGTAACTAAGGTAATAAGTGACTTTTTTTAAGGAGATCTTCTTAGTCTTTAGTATTATCTTAGGTAAGGGCTCTGGTATATCCCTAGAATTTAACATAGAACTTATTAAATAATTTAGTAGGGCTTATCTTTAGGGCATATAGTTTGGCTTAGTTGGTGGCCAGTAGGTTATAGTCGCGGTATATTAGGTTAAGGTTATTAAGGACTTCTTAATAGGACTACCACTTTTAGGGGCTATTAGTCTCCTACTGGGTAAAGAGTCTGTTAAATAGTGTACCCTTTATTTACCTAATAATATAGCTAATATTAGTGTCTTCTATAGGAAAAAGGTAGGTACTTTAAGTTAGTTTCTTGCAGATTTGTATATTCTAGTGGCTGTATTCCTTACAGCCCCCCTAAAAGACTAGGGGGTTAGGGTAATATATATTAGACCCTATGGTAGCAGCTTAGGTTTAATTATTATAGCTTTTATTATTACTGCTTTAGTATTAACCCTCTGTTAAATGTTAAGTAGGTAAGGTTACTGGGGGCATAGAGGCTTAGGTGGCGTTATATGCAGTAAAGAGGTGTCTAGTATTATTACAAATATACTTATTAAGCTAAAATTATAGGTATTTAATTATGCCCTCTTTTTTTAGTAATTATAGCAATAAGTGCAATTTTAGCCTTCTTTAACTTTTAGATATTGCGTTTAAATATATAGAGGTTATCTTTGGTTTCTTAATATATATTATTGGCAAGTGTTTTACAGGCTTATAGGTCTTAGATAATATTATGATTTTAGGCAGTATATATCTTAGCTTATATAAGCCTTAAGTAGTAGTTCTATGGGGGGTAGTAGTATTTATTAGGTTCTTATACTACTGTTTTTATAAACGTCTTGGCGTCTTATATTTTGATTTTAATAGGTAGTAGCCCTTCTATTTACTTATCTATAGTTATATAGTTAATAAAAGATAAGATATTGTTAGTGTCCACCTCCTTAGGGGTTAAGGCCAGGGCTAATAAATCGAATTTTCCTGGGATTGATTGGCGTTGTAGGTTAAGTATAGGTACTAGGTTGTTCTTTAGGTTTAATATAGTGGCTAGTAAGGAATATTTTCTTACTATTATGGGTTCCTTAGAAGTATAAGGTAAGGTAACTTATAGATACGTTGCTTCTAGTAGCGCCTATAGTGTTATAGAGACATAGAATTGGTTATAGGCTAAGCGTTAGTGGTAAAAAGGCGCAATGTAATGTTATGGAACAAGGGGCAGTGGCTATAAGATGTATGTATTTAAGGAGTCTATAAGACGTTACGCGATTAATTGTAAGGGTCGAGGGCGTAAGGGGGTAATATACCTACGCGTAGCTAATGTAAGCTGTATATAAGGTGTATATAAGAGCACGGGGCTCTCCTATAGAGGCCCCTGCAGTAGGGTTCTATAACATACCGCTTCTACTAGTATAGAATCTATTAGGATATATTTAGCAATTGCTGTTTCTATACATATTAATATAGTTTATAAATAGGTAACTAATATAGTAAAAGATATTTAAGCTATGGACCGCCGGTTAAATAAGTTTAGAGATTCTCTAAGTGAGATAAAGGATAAGCTTGCGTTTCTAAGACGTGGTGTTATTACACTTATACGCAATGCTGGGCTACTGGAAATCGAATAAGTAGATATAAGTTAGCTGTTGCTGCGGGTTGGCTATTATTGCGGGTTTATAATAATAAAATAGTAGCTCTTACCTTTTTGCTATTGTATATATAGAAATTAAGTCTCTGCCTTATATTTAACAGATATACTTAATTAATATTATAATATCTGTATAAGCTAAGGTAAAGATATCCGCATAAGCTAAGGTAAAGATATTTATATATCCGCACCATAAAATAGCTAACTGCTATGTTATATACTACGTACTAAGAAGATTATACGCTAGCTAGAATTAATATTAATAAAAACTCGCTTAATATATTAAGATAGAAACGTACTATAAGCCTAAGCATTTAAAAGTCCTCTGGTATATTATCTATAGCCTTATTAAATCTGTCCTTATAAGGGTTGTATAGTAAACTGCTAATATAAGACATCCGTAAATTAAAATTAGTAATACCACCCTATAAGAGCCGCTCTAATCCAAGTTAAAGAATAGTAGATGCCTTAAACCCAATATTCTATATACGCTGACGTATAATAGAAGTATATCCGCAATTAAAATAATATATTACTGTTACTCTTAGTATTTATTAAGCAACTTATATACTAACTATTATATATATTAGCAGAGGTATAGGTATAACATTAGAATAATAAACTATGTAAATATATTTAGCAGCTTCTCCTAGTACCTCTATATTCTTATTAGCGTTACTAAAGCTATATATAAGGGGATTAAATAGTAAACTAGCTGCAGTTAATAGAAAGGCGTTAAATATGTTTATACTATCCTTTATAAGTTTCTTATATCTACACTATAGAAGCAAAGGAGCCTTAAAATCCGCTAAGCGCCGCGTATATTGCACAATTAAATCCTTCCTAATTTAATCTATAGGATAGCGGATACCCAGCGCTGGAGACTTAGTTATATATTTGCTGTTTATACACTCGCTAAATATATACTTAAAAATATCGCGGAGCGGGCTAGTATAACTTATTATAAGAACACTCCACTTAAATAGCTTGTCTATACTAAATATTAAATTCCCACGCGTCTAGATTAACCCCTTAAGTTAAAGATTAAGTAGTTTATTAAGGCGATCCGTCTTAAAGAAGCTATCTAGCCGCCCTTAGAGGTTAATTAAACTATTGGTAAGAATAGCCTATTAAAGCACTAGATTGCAAGCGCTTATTCTAACTAGTTGCTATAGGATTAGTATATTATATATATAGTTCTTTAATAAGCTTTTAGTAAAGTATAAGCAAAGGTAGGGGATTATACGCTTTAGTGGTCTAATATCCGCATACTTAATGGCGTATTTTAGAAGCTTATAAGTATTAATAACCTATAGGAACCGGATATGATTAAAGAACTCCATATTATAGTTATTAGCGGTAGAGCTTAATATATCTATAGAGAATAACGTTGCTACTGGCTAATATGCGTTGGTAGATAGCTCTAAATAATTAGACGTGCGCTAATTTGTATTGCGGCATATATCTCTTAAAAAAGCCGCTGTGCGGATATCCTTAATATGCTCCAGAAATTGCTGCGGAAATAGGTTTTGTATATATCGCTCGGCCTTACCATCTGCCTTAATGTTATACTTATTATAGATATAGAGCAGAAATAACGCGATAATATAAGCATTAAAGCTTTAGAAGATTAGCTCTTCCATATAATAAAACAGGGCCTTTTCCCTAGGAATATTGCGCCGTTCTAGGTGGTTTATATAGGTATAAAGCGCTAAAAACTGCTGCGCGGCTTCCTTACCCCTATAGAATGTATACATAACTATATATAGAAAGTTTAATTGTATATGCTATAGCCCTAGAATAGGCAACACCTACTTATAACTATTATATACACCTTCTAACTCAACCCGCTCCTTTTTATATAATTAGATAAGCTTTACAGTTTTCTAATCTCCGTATACTAGGAAAAGCTAGTTATTAAAATTGGGTTTGCAATTATACTGCAGTTGTTTTAGAAAGATATTCTCTATTATATAATAGTTGCTGTTAAAAAAAGCCTTGCTATCTAGAATAGATTTTAGAGTTATATACTCTGTCCTTTTATAAAGGAGAATATTAACCGCTAGTATACGCGGATATTTAATATTCGCGTTAGAGTTGAATATACCATTAACCGCAGTAGGATATGTATATTAGATAGCGTCTATAATAAAACTTATAGATATCCGCTTCTAGAGGTTATTAAACCTATTTCTAGCTATATTAACAATCTTATCTAGCTAAAGTTAACGGGTGTTATTTAATATTAACTACTTAAGGCCCCTTTTAGACATGTATACTCCGCGTAAAATCTTTCCTATAATATGCAAAGTAAACTTACTAATCTTGCTAATAACCTAATATTAAGTCTTTTAGTAATAGTTAAAGTTATTATAGATAATGTAGATATTATTATAAATAAATAGAGACTTAATTAGTTTTTTAAGGATTATTAGCGCTAGAAGGGCTAGTAGAATTAATAAGACCTTCCTTAGAACGTTTAGCTAGCCTAAGCTTTTTAGCGTTAAGAGTTTTATAACTATTAATTAGACTAAGGCTGTGCAGAAAAGATAGTATATAATACTTTATACTAAGCGCCTAAAGATATAAACTAAGTAGACGGGTAAAACTATTTATGGAGTTCTAGGCAAACCTTAGGAGGAATATAGAGGCAACTATAACTATATGTTCGCCATGCGGGTCCTAACTATATTCCTCTCTGTTTAGTACGGATATCCCCTTAATAAGTTAGAATAGTAGCAGACCGTACTACTAAACAAACTTGGCTGCATTCTTAAGGTTAATATCCTTAAACTCTATATTTGGAGTCTATGTGTTAAAGGGACTATGTTATAACTATAGTTGGCAAAGCTCTTTCCGGATATAGCGGATAGTATAGGTTACCAGCGTCGTATTATAGTGGTGTAGACTAGACGTCACCTACTATCTTGGCATTTTCCTATATTTATAGAGCTTTGGCTTTCCTCCCTCTTACATATTATCACGAACCTACCAGAATACATTCTTTTCTTTCTCTTCTTATTAACTGCTTTACTGATTACTTCTAACTGATTACAACCGACTAACCAACTGATAGACTGACAGACTGACAGACTGACAGATAGATAGCACAATGACTTCTATCTAAGGGACACCGTACCCTTCTACAGTATAAGTATTAAGCGTGTTAATAAGTTCTTCTTATATTTCCTTATCCTCTAGCAAAGCAATAAGCAGGTCCCTTACTTTTTTCTTCTTTCTATTGCCTTTATGCTCGTTCCCGCTTTCTAAGTACTTAAAGACTAGCCTTTAAAAAGACGAACTCCATTTTTATAAAAGGTCTTTAACAATATTAACTTTCTCTTCCTTTAATGTATTTGTCTAACTAATAGATAAAATATCTGCTATTTAACTAGTAGATGGAATATCTGCTGTCTAACTGGTAAATAGAATATCCGTTGTCTAACTAGTAAATAGAATATCCGCTGTCTAACTAGCGGATAAAATATCTGCTAGTTATAGAGAGAGTAGGCGGCGTGGGCGTAAGCGTTTAGTATTAGTGGTTACTACGCGGCTCGGTGATATAGAGGTGGAATTATAGCCTCTACCGCAACAACTTCCTCTTAATATTATGCGGGTATAAAAAGCTAAGGATCTTATAACTTATAGAGTAGGCTTTTCTCTATAATTTAGTATAATTTTAATGTTGATAGGTATTATAAGAGGGTAGATTAATTTTGTTAAAGTTGATAAAGTCTTCTTATATAAATAGTGTTTAGGTTTTCTATAAATCTTGCCAAAGGGCCTCATACTAAAGAAAACAATTGCCGTCCTAAATTAGCTTAGCGGATGGTGCGGATATTTCTATATCCGCACAATCGATTTCTTGGTCTGAGCTTCTAAGGTAATAAGGTTAAAGTCCACATGTAATCTATATAGACATTAACGGCATCTACTGTATTATAAATCAATTAATATTTATTGTCTGCGTTATCTCTATTATTAATTTGACCCCTTAAGACAGCTCTGCTGTGACCTTATAACCTTGTAATTTCAACATTACAGCCCTTTGCCCCCCATCGGTTCGTCTCCATATAAGGTATTGCTATACCTACCCTTATTACTATATCGTCCTCTTCTATCGACTCTCCTTGTAACTCATGCTCGGCTTGCCTGCTCCCTACCGTATACCTAGGCAATAGCCTTACACTAAGATAGTATAGTACTAAATTAGAGCAATATATAAGGAAACTAAGCGAAGCTTAAGTTATATATTAAAGAGATACTATAAATACGGCAAGAAACTATAGAGCCTAGAAAGTAAAAGGCTATTAGAGTACATAGCATAAGACTATAAGATAGAATTAAAACTAGGAATAAGTCTAAAGTTCTTTCTAATCTATAAGCTTACTAAAATAGAGTTAGTAGCGCTTAAAGAGTTTATTTAAGAAAACCTATAAAAGGGGTATATTAGACCATTATAGTTATTAGTGGGATATCTAGTATTGTTTATACCTAAGAAGAATGGAAAACTTAGGATATATATTAACTATAGATAGTTAAAAAGCATTATAAAAAAGGATAGGTATTTTTTACTCTTAATTAGTAAAATCTAGGATAGGATTAATAATATACAAATCTTTATAAAAATAGATCTAAGGTAGGCGTACTACCAGATTAGAATTAAGGAAGGTAATAAGTAGAAGGCAGCCTTTAGGTTAAAGGAAAAACTATATAAGCTATTAGTTATATAGTTTAGGCTTATAAACGTACTAGCAGCGTTCTAAAAGCAAATTAATAGTATATTAGGAGAATACCTAGATAAGTTTATTATAGCATACCTTAACAACATTATTATCTACTTAATAACTAAGGAAGAATATAAAGAATATATTAAATAGGTCTTAAAGAGACTATAAAAAAAAGATGCTAGTAGTAATTAAGAAATATAAGTTCTTTACTAGGAAGACCGATTTTATTAAATTTATTATTAAGCTAGGTAAGATTAGTATAGACCTAAAGAAAGTAAAAGCTATAGTAAGTTAGTAAGAACTGGAGAATGTTATATAGTTAAAATTGTTCTTAGGGTTTTATAACTATTATAGGAGGTTTATTATATAGTGGTTAAAAAATATTAAACCTTTTATAAGACTTATAAAGAAAGAGGAACTATAGATATAGAGAAGTAAGCAGAAGAAGCTATTTAAGGAACTTAAGGAGTTATTTAACTAGGATCTAATCCTTAAGATCTATTAACTATAGCTAGAGACAGTGGTCAAAATTAATATATTAGACTTTATATTAGGAGTATACTTACTATAGAATCACTAAGACAGATAGTACCTAGTGGCGTATTATAGTTAAAAGATAATACTACTAGAACTAAACTATAATATCTATAATAAGGAGTTATTAGGTATAGTTATAGCACTTAAAGAGTGGAGAGTATTCTTATAAGGTATAGAGAAACTATTTATAGTTAAAATAGACTATAAGAATCTAATAGGATTCTTAATAATAAAAAAGCTTAACTAAAGATAAGTTAGATGGGCAGAAATACTTACAGAATACCACTTTACAATTTAGTATACTAAGGGTACTAAAAACGTAAGAGTAGACGCACTTAGTAAAAAGGCAGAACTATAAAATAAGGAGAAACCGTTAGGCGCTATATTAAGAAAAGACAAGGATAGGTTAATTAGGTATAATTATCCAAAACTAGCGGCTATAACTAAAGAAAGACTAGAATAAATCTACAAGACGCTAGAGAGTAAATAGTTATAAAGAATCTAAAACGCGTAGAGTAAAGATTTAGACTTAAAATAGTATAAATACTAAGAAGCTATATATATACCAAAGTTAGTAGCAAAAGAATTTGTTACGGAATTTTATAAGGGAATAACTTAAGAACATAATAGAGCTATAGGCTTAGTATTAAGACTTTAAAAGAAATATATTATTTAAGGAATTTAGGGACTAGCGAGATAAGCTATAAAGGAATGTCTAGATTACTAAAAAAACAAACTAATAAGGTATAAGCTATATAGAAGGCTATAACCTATTAAAGTACTAGAGAGACTATAGGAGGTTATATTATAGGTGTTAGTCATATAGGGTGACTCACCAATAACGACTACTTGAGTAGGTTACAGTAATGTTGGTTAATAGCTTTATTTTATTGGAATAAGGAAGGGCGAGGAGCTTAAGACTCCTCGCCACGCTAGTGCCGCGGCGTCACGTGACGACCGCTTGCCTAATTCCCAACACTGGCAACTCTTCTTTTATGGTTGCCATCTATATACAAATACTGCTTAACTAGCGTAACAAATATCAATCCTCCTTACTTACTATTGCCACTGCAATATAAGTCTCGCTATCCTAAAATTTGCCTCTTAGCACGTGGTGCTTTCTTACTTAGAGTTATGGGTGGACATTATATTAGTGCCACTAAGGCGCTAATTATAAGCGAGCTAATAGCAATTTTCTATACCGGGTATGGAAAATCCTAATTAGCTGCTCTTGAATTGCTATATCTCCTACTCCCTTTTAACCCAACCTTTAACTTATATATGTAGAGTATTTGTGTTAACAAACGTCTCTAGTACCTTGTTTGGGTTTGCCTTTGTTATTACATCTACTAGGTTGTCTTGGCCATTAATCTACTAGATTTTAAAGAGTTCTTAACGCTTATAGAATTGCTAAAGTACCATAATATCAATTATAAGACGCTTCTTCTTTGTGGTACCAAGCTTAACTAAATACTTATAGAGGGAATATAAGTCGGTGCATATAATTATAGGGATAATAGGGAGTTTGAGTTAATCTATAATTATCTTTAGGGTAGTTCTAATTGCAATTACTATATTAACTCCGCTAACCATTCCATATATCTCTAATGCTAGAACGCTTTGGGTGACGTATTTACTCTTAGTTAAGCTCTAATAGATAAGATTGCCGTAGATTATAAAGTCATTCTCTCTAGTAGATTTGTTTGCGATAATAATCTTATATCCTAGCTAGGAGCTAAAATCTTTATTATTTATAAATAATCCATTAATAAATACAAAGAGCTTAGCGGTAGGAAGATTAATAGGCACGTAGAGTAGTCCCTAATCAAGATGGTTTATTTGCTAGGAAAGACACTTATTTAAGGCAAGGATGTTATCCTTAGTTAGTTCCTAGTGTTAAGCAGCAACAGAGAGATTAAATAAAGCCTTAGGTTGATAAATAGAAGCAATATAAGCTCTATAAGCGCGTTGCTCTACGTATCCTTGCTTTAGAGAATTAATGTTAATAACATTAATCTTCTTACCTTAATCTTTCTGGCGTAAAGTAATAGAATCCTTATTTAAGGAGAGGATGCATCCATTAAAAAGTAATAGTATTGTTAAATTAAGCTTTTCCTTTAGCTTTGCTATAAGATTTGCCTTTACTAGCTTATCTTCTTTAAGAGCTAAGAATTGGTCATCTCCTAAGATAATTGTATTATTAGTTTATATGCTAATAATTCCAAATGGAGTTCCTATAGTTGTAATAAGGAAGCAGGGATTAAATATAAAAGTAGTTATTAAGAGCTTCTCTTTATGGTGCTTACTATAAGTAGCCCACCAATAAGTTCCTGCCTCTGCAATTCTATATAATGGCTTAAATACAACCATAATTATATCTTTAGGATATTAGTAGCGAATTTACTCTAGAAGGTATACCAGTATTAAGCGCTAAAGGCGCGTCTCTAATTAGGTATAGGCCTAAGTAATATCTTATAAATAAACCGCTATTCTATTCTTTATTAAGGAGGGAGCTAGCGCAATAATAACTTACTAACTAGCTTATTAAATTGTAGGGGATTATATAAGAATTACTTCCTTGCCGTCGTTATTATAACCTTAAATGACCAGTCTCGACTTCTTAAATAGGGTGTTAGTAGCTTTGCCCTTAATCTTATTAACTATTCTTAACTTAAAGATGCAAACTCCATTAAACTTAGTAGGGTCGTACTTCTCGAATTTAAAGACTCCTTTTATAATAAGACTGTTAATCTCCTGCTTATTAGATGCTTGGAAAGGAGCTCCTAAAGTTATAATACGGCCTTCCTTTTAGAGCTGTTTTGCGAGCTTAAAGTCAGCCTTCTCTTTAGCTGTTATAAAGGCCATTAATAACTCGTCTCCACTCTTAATAGCGGTAATAAATTGCTCTTTAAAATTAACAAGGTATTAGCGATTTCGTAATCCCTTTAGGCAACCTCTACCGCATCATAGTTACGGCACATCTACTATAATTGCATTAAGATTGTAGTTGCCTTCTAGAGTACGTTAATTGTAGTTCTCCTTTAGGGTATCCTCTAAGGTATCCTATAAAGGCTTAGAACTGTTATTTCTATAGTAAGGCTTAATAACAGTTAAGCGGAATTAAGTGGGTCTATAGGGCATTTAAAGAGTATAAGTCTAACCATTAATTATAATAAGTTTATATAGGCCTAACTATCCCCCCTTTTTACGCTATACGTGTACCTTAGATTAGAGTGGCAGATTAAGCGTAGTTAAAGTATTTAGGCCATTTCTTATTCCTAGTACATTATTGACCTAGTACGTGGCGTAAAGACGTCGCACCTCTTTCGTTACTTTGTAAATAGCCTCCACTTATTACATAACAGATAGGGATAGTAGAGAATTATTAGTCATTTAAGGGTAGGCGCTAAAGACTAGTAATATAGGTATAAGCCTATCTAGGCTAGTAGAATTATTAATAGCCTTAATAGCCATCTATAAGATAAGCTCTTTACTAGCACCCTCTAGTTCTAAAGATATAATCTTATATACTTATTATAATGGTGTATAATATCATTCTACTTTTCTAATACTATTATGTGCCTTAATAGGGACTTCCTTAACCTTAATTTCTATTACCTTTACCTATTACCGAAACTCTATAGATAAGAAGTTCCTTCCTATGTTGTAAATAACTTAATTAGGGGGTCCTAGGTAGACATTAATCTAGTATAATTAAAGAGTATCCTATATATTCCTAGCTGATATATCTTTTAGGAAACGTGCGGCTTAAAAGGAGGTTAAAAGGTTAATAACTTAGAGTACTGGCTTGCCGCTAAGATACATAATATTAATGATAATATAGAAGTTAAAGTTGTAGTTATTTTTAAGGGTAAACTTAAATTGGCCAGGGGACTTCTAGTTTATTTGGTAGTAATGGTAGTACTTTATAAGATGCTTAATTGCCTTAACCTTAACTTTATGGCCTGCTTGCTAAAGAACCCTAAGTAATTAGTAAATAGATAGGTGGCTAAAATGACAGTGTAGTTAATATAGCTCTAACTTAGTTAAGTGGCTCTAAGCAACGCTCTTTTTTAGTTAATAAAGGAGCAACTAGGGGTGACCCTATTTGCGCATAATAGGCACCCAATTATCTCCCTAAACGAGCATATTCTTAAGGTTATTAAGTTTAACGCCTAATTTATCTATATCTCTAATGCAAAATAGAAACGGGGTGTTCGCGGGAATAATATAGAAAGTGATATACCCTAAGGGGGTTTTGACCTTAATTATACTAAAAGAAATTACAGTACCCTTGCCAAAACGAATTGTATATTAGCCTGCCGTTAATTAGTTAATTTAAATAGAGCTATTAAGCTACTAAAGAGCTTAAACTTAAGGTTCTCCTACTGTAGATACTCCTACGGCTCTAGTATCTAGCATAATACCATAGAAGACATTCGCCGAGTATCTATTATTAAAGGAGAATATAGAACTCTTCTTTGGCTTATTAAAGATATCTAACTTCGTGATAGCATAGAGCATAGATTAGTCATTAAGAATAGCAATGGTTTGTATGCTATTTACCTTACCATACTTAGTAAAGTATTAATTAGGAGAGTAGTCCTTAATTTCCATATCTATAAGAAGCTATTCGGCCTTATTAACCTTACCCTTAAGATCTTCTTCACCTTTATATTAAACTAGAAAGCTTTAGAAGTAGGCTATAGTAACCTTACAATTTCTAACATTTTATGCGCTCTGGCGAAACTTATTATATACCTCCTTTTGTCTATTAAGAGGGTGCCTAGTTAACCAGCAATTTGGCTTCTTATAAACATAGCATTTCTTCTATTAATTATTTTAAGATAAACCTCCATAAGGATCTCCACGGTTACTTTATAGTCAATATTAATTATACCCTCTGCCGTATCCCCTACCCCGGCCACTATATGTTTAATTAGTCCAGTTATAATCGTGTTAGTCAGTCGGGTTAATTGAAGTAGGTTAGGGTTAGGTGTTAAATTGCTATACTTCTTAAGAGCGTAGAGTGGTGCTAATAGAGGATCTTAATTAAGCACACACTCCTTTATAAGTATTTGCAGGATTAAAGAGGGCGAGGTTGCATTCTTTAACACCTTAGCATGCGCTAATAACTTAATTGCGTAGGCTGAAGTCCTCTTAATATAATTTGGATAAACTATACTAAATTATCTAAAGTTAATTAAAGAGCTTTTAAAGATAGTCAAGTTAAGAGGTATCTGGGTTTATAGCAATGATTCTTAGGAAGGTAGTCTCTCTCTACTCTAATATATACTGCTGCTTATTCTCTTCTATTTTAAAGTGGCATCTTATCTCATATATTATTCGGTTAAAATTGTATCCTTTTTCTACCAAATGATTATAATAGAAGGTACTGGCGCGGCCCTTAAGCATAACGGAATAAGCATTATAATATTAGTTAGGTTCCAGTCCAACCTTCTAGCAATAGTTATAGAAGATACGCAGCTTTAAATTAAGGATATTATATAGTTCCCCGCCAAACCTCTTTTCCTAGTCTGAATAGAGTTTCGTAAGCTCTATAAGCATTTTTAAGGTGCCTCTAAGCGGTATTAGGCCACATTGAAATTACATTAGAGATTAAGGTAGGGATTGCTTTATAGGCTATAGTAGAGATACAGAGCTTAATAGAACACGGCGTGGTACCTAATCTTCCTATGGCAGAGTTCAAGGGTTATTAAATCGCGAAGCAAGGGGGTCTTGCGCTTACTCTTAGGGGGCAGTAGTTAAAGTTATAGGTTGAATTAGTGGGAGCAATGGGTACAGTATATAAGAACTTATGCCTAGAGCAATGGAATTAGAACATGTCTCTATTAGTATATTATTTGGATTCCATTGTAAGTTAAGCTTCTTTATATTACATAGTTGGTGCTTAATCTCTTGTAGAGTCCATTTATGCTCTTCTTTTGCGTTAATAACTTGCTCCTAAATATTATCTCTAATAGTGTCTCCATCTATAGGGACAAATACTCCATTCTCCCAAAGGAAGTTACGGAAGTCTTATACAATATTCTTCTTTGCAAGGGCCTATGTTTCCTTTATCCATCTAACAAAGTCCTCCTTTATGCAATACCATAGCACAGTATCGTTATATTCACTGTCTGTGTATTATGCTATGTAGTATAGTAAGAATCCGTTTAGGTCCTATTGCTCGGCGTTTATAGGGTTAATGTCTTTATCCTATATCTCTGGATTAATGTCGTTCTTATACTTCTTTGGGTAGGTTAACGCCATAATAGAAGTAGAATTAATGGGGTGTTATACGTCGAAGGTAGGTAGGATTTTCGGCTTTATAGGATCTTGTAGGTTTGCTGTTAAAAGGTAGGCAATTTAAGGCGTAGTTAACGCGTTTTAGACGTTAACTTAGGACCCTAGGTTTAGTAACACTTCTAACCTAAAGTATTTAACCAAATCTTCGTAAACGCGATTGTTCTATATAATGGACGCAACTTGGTATCTCCTAGTACTTAGTAACACTTCTGTTACTGGTTTTCCGCAAGCCTAAGGTAGTATAGTATCGCTAGGAACCCCTGTACAAGACTGTCTCTTCTGTCAATAACCTAGCTGCTCTGTAGTTGACTGTGTATTCAACCACTAATTAGTGTTGGTCACATAGGGTGACTTACCAATAACGACTACTCGAGTAGGTTGTAGTGATGTTGGTTAATAGCTTTATTTTATTAGAATGAGGAAGGGCGAGGAGCTTAAAACTCCTCGCCACGCTAGTGCCGCGGCGTTACGTGACGACCGCTTGCCTAATTCCCGACAATAGGACTTTATTATAAAATTGCTAAAGTTAAGAGATCCTATTACCAGACGAGATTATAACGCGATCTTAGTAATAGTAGATAAGCTAACTAAGTGGGACTACTTTATAGCATATATAGAAGAAATCGTAGTAGAGGATATGGCTAAAATCTATATTAAAGAAGTGTTTATAAAACATAGAGCACTAATAAAGGTTATATTAGATAGAGATCTAAGGTTTATAGCAGTATTTTAGGAAGTATTCTTAGCAGAATAGGGGGTTTAAGTAGTAATATTAATAGCATATTACTTATAAACAGATAGTTAAACAGAGAGACTAAATTAAATATTAGAATAGTACTTAAGACATTATATTAATTATGCATACAATAATTAGATATTGTTATTACCAGTTATATAGTTTGCGCATAATGCAATACTATAGGAAGGGATAGGTATATTACCTTTTAATAATGGAAGGTAAAGGGGCGAGTGTTAGGCGCCCCCTAATGACTCTACAGTAGTAGAGTTAAGTTTGCGATACTAGCGCGTCCGTAGGCTTGTTACGGCAGCAGTGGTTCCCAAGGAGGTCAAAAAGTAAGGTAGTAGAGCACTATAGGTAACTCGTAGGCGCCAAGCAGGCGAGTCCCAAAAGGCGGAGAGATGGATCACGGGGTTTTCTCAAGTAGAGTTTTCTCCCCACATGTAAATAAGGAGTAGTCCGCGTAGGCCCAGTAGGGATCCGAATCGGACGTTAAGCAATGAATAATTATTACCTTTTAAGGCAAATTATGGATACAAACTAAGAATATTACTATTACTATAATAAGTATAAAAAAACGAGTAGCATAGCTAAAGAAAAAATAGAGAACCTAATAAATCTTTATAATTACCTTAAAGAAATAGCCAAATTAATATAGGCAAAGATAAAAAAGTACTATAATACTAAGGGACTAGATCTTAAGGAGGGAGATAAAGTATAGCTACTATATAAAAACTTTAAGAGTTAATAACTAAGTAAGAAGTTAGACTATATTAGACTAGGACTATTTATAATTAAAGTAAAGATCTTAGAAGTTATATATAGACTTAACTTACTAGGGAAAATTAAGATCTACCCTATATAGCATATTATAATACTAGAGCTAGCATATGGGAATATTAAGCCACTAGTCTATAAGGCAGATATATATAGAGGATAAGAAGAAGATAAATGGGAAGTTTTAAAGATTATTAGTTATAAGGACGTTAATAACAAAATATAGTATAAGGTTAAGTGGATAGGCTATAATAAGACTACCTAAGAGCTACTGGATAATTTAAAGAATGCTATAAGAAAGGTATAAGAGTATTAAAATAAAATAGGTTAGGCAGTATTATTAAAAAAGGATTATTAAAAAATAAGTTACCTAAGGGAGACCTAAGAGGAGCAGCTACTAAAGTATTTAGAGTTATTTCCCTCTCTATTAGAGGAGAATCCGTTTTTTTATTGCTAAGTTCCTAAAGGCCTTATTCTATAAGTTTCCACTTCTTAAAACATACCTTTTTATATACGTTCTTAAGACAGATTAACTAAGTAAAAGTAGTAAGATAAGAGTTAAAAGCCCATTATTAAGCAGCGGTAGTCTCTTAATTAGCGTTATAAGAACATTAAAGTTTAGCCAGCGCTATTAAGAGCTTATTATTAAGCTTTATAGCAGTAGACTAAACCTAGGACCCTAGTAGCAATTAATAAAGGTACTTAAAAACTATTAAGACTAGTATAACGCGTATATTTAGCGTTAGAACCCAAGTAAACGTTATAGGATAATTAAATATTTACTTTAGTGCACTCTAAATAAGAAGAGAGTTGCTAAGATAAGGGATTTGCTAATATAATATAAACTAACCCCTCTTTTATACAACGAGAATATAGAGATAGTATGGCAGCAATAGTATAAAACTAATAAGCTATAGAAGAAGAAGAAGAAGCTTTAGGTATAATAAATAAAGATATTAACCAAATTAATTAAATAGATATTACACCTCTAGTGGACAACTTAGTGATATTAGGAATCTTTAAGGATAAAGATAAAGAGGAGGGAGATAGTATTACAGACGCTTTAAGTATAATATTATAACTACTTAAAGAAGAGTTAAAGGAAGCTAGTTAATTAATAAGGGCATAGTCTAGAATAGAACTAGTAGAGCCATATAATAAGAAATAGTAGCTAAGGTTATATAATATAATCTATATAATCTATAATAAAGCAAATAGAGTAGATAGAGTAGATAAAGTAATAACTTTCTTAGGAGTATAGATATATATTTAAGGACCTATAGTCTCTACCTAGATAGTTCCATTCCTTACAGTAAATCTTAAAATATAATTAGAGTTAATGTAATGGGACTAGCCTAGTTATAGTAGGAATGTCTCGGTAAAACACTTAATATATAACTGTGTAAAACTGTTTATAACTATCTGCAACTGTTTATAACTGTCTGCAACTATTTATAACTGTCTATAACTATCTACAACTGTCTATAATTATCTGCCGTAATCTACCATTTTCTACTAAATTCTACTAACTTAATTAAATTCCGCTAAATTCCATTAATATAATGGAATTTAGTTAAAACCTATTAAAATCCGCATAGGCTTATACCTACGCGTCTACTACTAAGACCCCAAATATTTAGTTATAAGTTTCCTATATTCCTTTCTCTTCTTTACGCAATATCTTGTACTCTGCAAGAGCTATATACCCATAAATTTAGATAGAATTTATATTATTCCTTTAAATCTTCCTTAAAGCCTCTTCGCGCCCTTATATTATATTATATTAAAATAACTACTATTAAAATAGCAAACGAACCTAAATCCCTTTTAATAACCATAAGTATTATAACCCTGGTTAGGAAACAGTTAACTATAATGCAATAGTCCTTTATAGACGCCTTAGCTTAGCAGTAGGCTGCACTAAAAGCCTAGCACTAGCAATTAATAGAAGTACTTTACAAAGAACTCCGCAATATTAAGGCATTTATATTATAGACCCTAATAGCAACACTTATAAACGAGATTAAAATAATAGTACCTAAACTTAACCTGTTAAATGCAAACACTAAACTAGTAATAGTAGCTTAACCTATACTTATAGCGAACCTAGTACCCACTATAAAATCTAAAAAGCTCCCTAATCCTCTAATATTTAATAGAAACTAAAATAACCTATATCCCTTTATAACCAAGCTCTATTTTAAACTCTTAATAAACTACAATTAATACCCTACTAAGGCTAGTAAGGTTAGCTATAGAATATCTTATTTAAGCAAGGATGCTATATAAACCATAGATCTATTCTTCCGTAATAGCATCTTTATTAATTTTAAACCCTTTATCTCTCTGCTAAAATAAATATATAATAACACTAGCTATAAACACACAGCTATTACTAAACTTAAAAACCTATAATAGCGGAACTAAGATTTTACTAGCTTCTTTTTAGAATTTTTGGGCCTTATTAGTAAACTAGATTAGAATAAAGCCACTAAAGTTACTACCCTTTAATAAGCTATTTTAGATAAAATTAGAGCCTAGTTAGTAGGTAGGGAACTACCAAAAAACCTATCTAAATTTGCTATAATATATTAATAAATTAATAAGGACCTTTAATATAACAAATAGACTTATTCTCTAAAGGTAACTATACCTTATATTTAAAATACTACTAAACCAGTATATACCCTAAAGCGCAACCTATCTCTAAAACCTAAAAGCCTTATATATAACCCTATAGACCTTAATACTACTTAATCCTATATACCCTTAGAAACTAATAAACAAAGAACTTAAGCTATAAATAGAGAATGCTTTAGATACAGTAAAAAGGGATATATTTAAAAGCACTGCCAAACTTACCCTTTTAAAAAGGTCCCCCATAGTTCCTCCCACTCCTTAAGTTATACTTATTCCTTAAATTATACTTAGATGCTACAAAGTATCTTACCTTTAGTTAATTTGGAAAATAAATTATTCTAAGGCTAAGTTACGCCTTAGGATAAAAACTGGAAGAGTATAAGTATCTAGGCTCTTCTAGCGCTAATATATAATATAATTCCCTTAATATACTTAGTGAAATTTAAATATTTGGAAAATAGAAGAAGGTATAAATTCTAATAGATAGCAGAGCTACTAGTATAGGCTTTATTAATATAAACTACACAAAAACTTAATGCCTAAAATTAAAGAAACTTAATAAGCCCTAAGGCCTATAAGGCTTTAATAGTAAACCCTTAATATATAGTAAAATAACACACTACGCCCTAGTAAAAATGTAAATAGGCAAATACCTTAAACATATCTCCCTATTTATAATACCCTTAAAGTAATATAAAGTTATACTTAGATATAGATAGCTAAAACAATATAACCCCTTAATTAGCTAGGTTAAAGAAATACTAAAGTTTTATATAACCTACTGCCGAAGTTATTACTTAAAAAACCATTTACCCTATAAAAATACACATAACTATTTAAATTTAATATAGTATAAATTGCCCTTACTATAAACCTTAAGCTAATATAATAAATGTACAACTACCAATTATGGTAAAGAATGTAAAGATATTATATTAAAACCTTTTAAAATTTATATAATATAGGCCGCGCCTTTTATTTTATTAGCAAAAAGATAAGATTATAAAATCTTTGCTATAACTATAGAAGATATTAAGAAAGCACTAGAACTAAAATAGTATCCTAATTCTTAACCTTTTATACCTAAAGAGTACTATAATCTAATTAATAAGTTTAAAAAACAATTTATAGACTAACTAGCCCCGTACTAAGAGAAGTATAATTTTAAGATAGAACTTAAGCCTAGCATAATACTAAAGTTCAGTCCGCTATATAGTATATTATAAGAAGAACTACTTATAATATAATAATACCTTAATAAGCATCTAAAAAAAGAATTTATTTATCCTAGTTAATCCCTATTTACCCTATCTATACTATTTATTAAAAAGCCAAGAAGAGGCTTAAGATTTTATATTAATTATTAAGCTTTAAACGTAATTATAATTTAAAACCAGTATCTAATTCCCCTAATTTAAGAGACGCTTAACTATTTAGTAAAGGTATAGTACTTTATAAAGCTTAATATAATTACTACCTTTAATAAAATCTATATATATAAAGGAGATAAGAAGTATATAGCTTTTTATATATAATAGGGACTCTTTAAATACCTAGTAATGCTATTTAGCGTAAAGAATAGTCCTAGTATATTTTAGTAATATATTAATAATACCGCTTTATAAATTCCTTAATATATTTATTATTGCGTATATTAATAATATCTTAATCTACTTATCCTTAATTTCTAAATATTAGAAATATATTAAAATAGTCCTTAAATACTTATAAGATATAGGCTTATAATATAATATTAAAAAATACAAGTTTTACGCATCTAAGGTTATATACTTAGGCTTAATTATATCCTATAATAGAATTATTATTATTATTCATTTCTTAACGTCCGATTCGGATCCCTGTTGGGCCTACGCGGACTACTCCTTATATATATATGGGGAGAAAACTCTATTTAAGAAAACCCTGTAATCCATCTCCCTGCCTTTTTAGGACTCGCTTGCGAGTCGCCTACAAGTTACCAGTGGTGCTCTACTACCTTACTTTTTAACCTCTTTGGGAACTACTACTGCCGTAATAAGTCTACAGACGCGCTAGTATTACAAACTTTACTCTACTCCTGTAGAGTTATTAGGGGGCGCCTATTAGTCGCCCCTTTGCCTTCTATTGCTATTTCCCTTGCAACCCAGAACTGGTCTAGTATATTTTGGCTAATAAGCCACCGGGTAGCCGCCTTAAGGCCTTTCTATATTAAGAGCAGTGTATTATAGTTTTCTATGCCAGCTGCTAAGAGCATTGCTTCTTGGCCGGTATGTAAGGGGCATAATAGTATTATATATTTTAGTGTCTATCTTGGCCAGCTATATTCGCACCTTAGGCTACCTACTAGGATACCTACCTAGTAAAGCTAATCTTTTAGTCCTATTACTCCTATCCTTAGGAGTGTTGCTATTGTATTTTCTGCCTTTATTAGGCCCTCTTAGAGCCCTTAGGTATTTACCCCCCATAATATTAACCATGCTATAGCTTGGGTTCCTCTTACCTAAGTCTACCTCTGTATGTTTAACTCCTATGCGTCTCTCCAGTAACGGTCCAACTAGTATTGTGTTACAGTAGATGGTTTTCTAGTATTCTTTCGTGCTCTACTTTGGCTCCTTTTTCTCCCTTGCTATTGTTTTTGCTGGCCTCTTACGCGTTTCCCTTCCTCCTCTATATAGGCCTAGGCTCTAATGCCGCACTATTCTTCTTTTACTTTCTCTACCTGTTTTCCTAATATATCTTCCCTACTTTGGGGTTGTTGGTTCCTTCTCCTATAGGGCACCCTAGGGTCCCTCTATAGTTTATTTAGGCGTGTTTTAATATACTTTATAACATTAGAGTTGCGTTCCTTTTGCACCCTTTATATTGCATTAGCTTTAATATATAGTTATAAGGGGGGAATATTAGCTTCCTTCTTAAGCAGTACTGTGGCCGTTCGCTTATACCCGCCTATTATACTCTAGAGGTAGGCTGTTTGGACCTTTTAGAGTGGTTTAAGGAGTGATTTAGGGGGGCCTTTTTTGGTTTCTCCCGTGGCCTAAATGCTAGATCTATACGTCATGGTCAGCCAGATAACTGCTATATATAGTAGGCGTAACCTCTAGAAGTATGGACCCTATATAGAATTAACAATCCTGGATATGGCAATATACTATGCTTAGCCTTTACGGGCCGCTTGCGCTGTATATACGCTCTACTAGAGCTTGCTGTCTATCTACACTCCTAATACCCTTAGGCCTTAAACCGGTTAACCCCCAAAGCCTTGGATATAGATTATATACTAAAGATTTATAGATTAGTTGCGTTTTCTTATAAAATAGATTAGCTAGTATTTTTCTAGTAAAAATTGGACTCTATATCGTCTTGCCTATTCTATATAGGTATTATAGGCTTTCTCTAGTGTCCTGCAGTTCTCTGCGGCTGTTGGCCCATATATAATTAGGTTTATGTTATTAATAAAGCCTATCCCCTAGGTCGCCTCTTTCTTAAAGGTATTAAGCAGATTGCTTACAAAGAAGAGGAAGAGTATAGGCGAAAGAGGTGATCCTTATAGTATTCCTATTACAACTGTAATAGGGGGGCTCTGGTATCCGCTAAAGACTAGTAATATTTTTTTCTGGCCTATAAATCCTTAAACAAATTGGATAATCTATTCTAGGAAGCCCTTTACCCTAAGGATGTATAGGAGACACTTATAGGGTATATTGTTGTAGGCGCCGCTAATATCTAGGCTAAGTATTAATACTATAAAGTCCTTTTGTATAGCCCATGCAGTTTTAATAGTAGTAGCGAGTAGTATAAGTGCTAATAGCGTTAAGCGATTCTTTCTTGCCCCTATTTAGCTTTGTGGTAGTAGGGCGTGTTCCTCTACTATATCTGCTATGCGGTCCGCTATAACCTTTTTTAAGATCTTGCTTAGGGTGTTTTCTAAGGCAATAGGGCGGTAGCTTCCTGGAATTGAGTAGTCTACTTTACCTTCTTTTTATAGGACGACCGTCATTATAGATCTTCTAAGTTGTGGGTAGTAGTCTATTTCAAAGCATGCTCTAGCTACGTCTACAAGCCAAGGTGCTATAAGCGGTCTATAAGTCTTTAGGGCTTTGTTTGGGATCCCATCTAGTCCTAGTGCTATATTATTTAAGAGGCGGCTAATAGTTCTGGCTATTTCTTCAGTTGTTATATCGCTGTTGACCCTTAGGTAAGTCACCAGTGTTTTACTAGTAATATCGCTAAGGTCTACTAGAGCTAGTTAGGGGGAAAATCTTTCTATAAAGATTTTTGCCTTCTTGTTATTATTACTTGTGGCCTATAGTTCGCCTGCTCTTTATAGGGGTAGTAGGTGTAGATCTTCTACTAGGCGTCCCGCCTTTTTCTTTACCCATTTTGCTATAGTCCATAGGCCCTTATTATAGGGGAGACTTGGGTTAGTAGTGTATTTGTTTATAAACTGTCTCCAGTTATTTCTTGCTTCTTTTCTTAGGGTATTCTTTAGCTAGTTTCTTGTGTCTTTGTATTATCTCTCGTCTTTAGAATTATGGCTACTTATATATTTCCTCCTTGCTTGTCATTGGCCGGCTACAAGGGCCGTATATTATGCGGACTATGCATGTCGCGCGTAGGGGCCCGGTTTTAAGACTGGGTAGTGCTCTTCTAGCCTGCTTTTAATTGCTGCCTGGATCCTTTCTAGTCTTTAATTAATTTCCTTAGGGGTAGCTAATAAGCCTCGCTTATTTGGTATTAGGTGGATTTCTTCTAGGTCTTAAAGTTATTATTCAATTATATTAAGGAAGCTATCTATATTAAGCTTCCTTATTGCGTATCTTTTGCTATTTGGTTGCGCCTTAATGTCCAGATCTAGTTGTATCTAGATAGGGATATAGTCTAAGGTAAGTGCCTATTCTTCTTTAGGGGAGCACCTTTTAAGTCTCTGGTATAGGTTTTCGTCCATAATTGTAAGGTTAATTGTACTTTTAGCGGTGCCCCATTACCATGTAATTACACCTGGGGGGGGGGGGGGGGGGTAGCTAGATTAAGGCCCCTATTATCTATAGCTCTTAGTAGGCACTCTGCCTATTAATTAGCAGCAATATGGATACCCCCCCCACTATAGGTAGTGGAGGTTTATGTCTCCTAGTAAAATAGACTCCGCGTATTTAGTTTCTAGCAAGCTTATTATAGATATAATATTCTCTGTTTGTGCTACCCCTTCGACCCTAGGGTTATAGATATTAATGATTTATACTAGTCCCCTATATATCTGGATGGTTATAACTGTAATATCTAGGTTAACTGCCTGCTATAACTATAAGGCAAGGCTAATATTTTTGCTAATTATAAAGCACACACGTGTGGCTGCTTTTGGTTTATACAGGAGCTAGAATTCTTAGGGGTAGTATATTAATTATATATAGGTATTATAATACGGCTCTTATATAGCAAGAATATAGTGTTTCTCTAGGTCTAGACTGTCTAGTAGGGGCCTTGCTAGACGGTGGTTTATATTGCCGCAGTTATACTGTATAATGGTTAAGTGGTGGACCCCTAGTGGGGGTTCTTCGCCTCTCCTTTACTTCTTGCTTCTTCCGTTTCTACTTTCTCTAAGATATTTAGAACTTCCTTCTCCTATATTTACTCCCTGGCCACTACTTATTTTATATAGAGCTTTCCATCCCTATATCTTATGTTCCTACTAGCCTTTCTAAATCTAAGTTTGTTATTGCCTCTAGTTCTTCCCCCGTTCTTACTGGTTGGCTATATGCCCCTTATAAGCCAGCTATGTGTGTTATATTTGCCGCGTTAAATCTAATTCTTAATTATCCCGGCCTTAAACTTACTATAGCCGTCCATAGGGGTCTTCCTACTGGGCGTCCTCTCCCTTGTGTCCCTTGTGTCCCTGTTTGGTTTGGTAATATTACGCGGTGTCACTTTTGGCCCGCTAAGGCTTAGGATAGCTGGCTTAGCCCCCTAGTATTAAAGGTAGAAAACGCTAGGAAGATACCTGTGTCCCCCTAGCTTATCGCCTATTGTTTCCATTTATATAATCTAGCGTGCAGTTATTCCTATAGCTATTAAGCCCTTTCCTTCTGTCTCCTATATTTAATGCAGTCTTCTCTCTCCCATGCCTTATGTGTGCTTCGGTAACAGTTCGCGCATTTTATTTAGTCTTAATTTATATATTATCTTATATCGTTGGGGCCTATACAGTGGCCGTAGCACACCTATACTGCGTATGTGGATTGGGTGTATCCCTATTATATATAGTAATAATATCGTTCCAGGCGTAGTCTGTGGTTGTAGAGCCTTGTGTTATATATAAGGCCATTTATAATTATTCCTTTTTAAATAAGGAGTTTTTGTATTCCTAGTATATGTACGCTAATAATAAGGGAGCTATGCGTTTATCTATTGTCTCCCTAGTAAGTCTTTGGCGCCCCTTATGTTCTTTTATTATTCTCATTATATGCTTAGTTTGTGTTTTTCTGTTAAAGCTATTAGATCCGGGTAATTGCGAGTCCTAGTATAAGGTGTTCCGTTTGTTTTACTATCTCCTATATAGTTGCTATATTATCTGCCTGGCGTCCCCTTTCTACCTTAAGGCTTATAGAAACCGCCAGGACTTTAACTAGGTGGTCTTTATAAAGCACTTTTATACTAATACGTTCTCCTAGCCTGTCACCTACCCTTACGGCCTGTTCCTTTGCCTGTTAGTCCTTTAGGGTGACTCTAATATCTCCGCTCCTAAGGTGTCGGACTGTGATAGTGTTATAGACCTCCTTGCGCACCTCCGTAAGAACTTCTATCTCTAATTATCCCCTAAGTTCCTCTACCTTTTCTGTATTTGGTCGTATTGTGATTATATACCCAGTTATTATCTTTAGGGGGGTAGGTTCCCTGTGCTATAGGTACGCAGCTATGGCGGCCTAAGTGCGGTTTGCCTGTAAGGGGGGTTTTTATTTATCTTCAATTTTATTTAGCCGTTAGAGGATTTAATTAAGGGTTTACTAGAGGGGCGCCTAAGGTTCGCTAGACTGGCGGAGCCATTCTACTAGCTATATTAGTTTGTAATGGCTAATAGTTACTCCCCCGCAGTTCTGGATACTAGACGCGTCTAATAGGCTTTATATTTTATCAGATGCCTTCTTAATAGGGGTGTTTCCGCTTTCTAGTATAGTATTCGCCCGTCCTTAATGTTAATGTGGAGAGCTATTGTTTGGTGTAGGTCTGGCGGTTACGCGCGACTGCGTACCACTATCGTACCACCTGTGCCTCCCCTGTAATGCATGCATCTCAGGGGATTGTTAGGGTGTTTTTTAGGGTTCTTTTGGTTAGTTTGGTCTTTTGGGCTGGGTGCAGCAAGAGCTCCTTATCTAGGTAGTAATTAAAAACAAGCTAGAAGAGTATTCGGCCAGAAAGAAACCTCCTATAATAGAATTAAAATAGACTTTAAGAAAGTTGCTATAATTATAAAACTAGGAAAGCCCTAACAATATATAAGATATTTAAGGTTTTCTAAATTTTATAAATTTCTATTAATAATTTATTAACTACTTCTTAGAAACTACTTAGCTATTAATAAATCTAATAAGGAAGAATATAAAATTTAAATAGACCGCTAGATATAAATAAGCTTTTAATAACTTAAAATATTACTTTATAACTACTTTAACCCTAACCTTAAATATATTATTAAAACAGATTTATTAAATTATATACTAGGGGGAGTATTATTGTAATATAATAAGAACGGCGAGCTATATCTAGTAGCCTTTCTCTCCTAAAAACTTACCCCTATTAAATTAAACTATAAGATATATAATAAGGAACTACTTCCAATTATTAGATGCTTTAAATAATAGCGGCCCAAATTTAAAGGATTGTTATTTCTAATATATATATTAACGGACTATAAGAATCTGTAGTACTTTATAACTATAAAACAATTAACGCAGCGCTAAATTTATTAGGCCAAATACCTTTTATAATTTAACTTTAAGATTATATACTAACTAGGCAAACTTAATTAGAAGCCTAATATATTAATATAATAATTATAAGACCTATTTATAAACGCTTTAGACAAATAAATTATAAATTATTTATAAATCTTATTACTCCCTAAACGTTTTAAAAAACCACGTCCTATATTTCTAGATACGGAACTTAATAGAAATAAATTAGAAGTTAATAAATAGGAAATAGAAATTAATAAGCTAATAGAATATAAATATAAAGTTAATATATAGATAATTAATATAATAAAAGTAATATATAGATAATTAATATAATAAAAGTAATATATAGATAATTAATATAATAAAAGTAATATATAGATAATTAATATAATAAAAGTAATATATAGATAATTAATATAATAAAAGTAATTTAAATAGGAAAATAATAGTATAAAAATATTATACTCGCTAAATATAAAATATAAAATAATTAATTATACTATTAATAGAAGATAGTAATTCTAAATTCTAAACCTTTATAATTTAAGATACTTAAATTTATATATAACTCCCCTATAGTAGGACATTCTAGCTATATAAAGACTTATAAGATCGTTTAATAAGTATACTACTAGCCTATAATATATAACTATATATAAAAATACGTTTAAGTATATAGGATATATATATATAGAAAGACCTCCTATATAAAGAAGTAAGAAGTACTTTAACCACTACTAATTCTAATATAAAGATAGTATAATATCTTAATTAACTTTATAGTTAACTTGCCTAGTAGTAATAGGTTTATAAATATTATAGTAGTAGTTAACTATCTTATAAAAATGTAATATATAATTCCTATAGACTTAATTAATACAATATTAGTAGCTAAATATTTTATTAAGTATGTCTTTAAGCTATATAGACTACCTAATATAATAATATCCAACTACGGAAGCTAGTTTGTTTTAGACTTTTAGTAAGCTCTATATAAATAACTAAGTATTTAAATATAACTTTTAACTATATTTTACCTAAAGATAGATAGTTAAACTAAAATTATAAACGTAATTATAGAACAATACTTATAAATATACTACTCCTACCTATAAGATAACTGGGAAAAATGGCTACATTTAGCTAAGTTTACTGTAAATAATATAATAAATATATTAATAGGCGTAACGCCATTCTATATAACCTAAAATTAATATAATAGGACCCATAATTAAACGAATCTAGTTAATTAATATATATAACTTCGCTAATTAAATAAAGCAGTTAATGGAACTATTATAAAGTAAATTAATATATACTTAAATATTATAAAAATGGCATGTAAATAAAGGACGAGCTCCTATATAGGATTTTAAGGAAGGTAATATAGCTTACCTAAGTACATAAAACCTAAAGACTTAATAGCCCTTAAAGAAACTTAATTAGAAGTTTATAGGTCTATACTAAATTAAGAAGAAACTAAGCCCATACACCTATAAGCTTAAACTACTAGCTAAGATAAAAATATACCTAATATTTTATATAAGCTTACTATAACCTTTAAGAGATAATCCTATAACTTATAAAATTCCACTACTACCTCCTATAATTATTATTATTATTATTCATTGCTTAACGTCCGATTTGGATCCCTGTTGGGCCCACGCGGACTACTCCTTATATACATATAGGGAGAAAACTCTATTTGAGAAAACCCCGTAATCCGTCTCCCTGCCTTTTAGGGCTCGCTTGCGAGTTGCCTACGAGTCACCAGTAGTGCTCTACTACCTTACTTTTTAACCTCCTTAGGAACCACTGCTGCCGTAACAAACCTACGGACGCGTTAGTATTACACACTGTACTCTACTCCTGTAGAGTTATTAGGGGGCGCCTATTACTCGCCCCTTTACCTTCTATTGCTATTTCCTTTGCAACCCGGAACTGGTCTAGCATATTTTAGCCAATAAGCCACTAGGTAGCCGCCTTGAGGCCTTTCTATGTTAAGAGTAGTGTATTATAGTTTTCTATGCCAGCTGCTGAGAGTATTGCTTCTCGGCTGGTGCGTAAGGGGCATAACAGTATTATATATTTTGGTGTCTGTCTTAGCCAGCTATATTTATACCTTGGGCTACCTACTAGGACACCTATCCAGTAAAGCTAATTTTTTAGTCCTATTATTCCTATCCTTAAGAGTATTGCCATTGTATTTTCTGCCTTTGTTAGGCCCTCTTGGAGCCCTTAGGTATTTACCCCCTATAGCGTTACCTATGCTATGGCTTAGGTTCCCCTTACCTAAGTCTACCTCTGTACCTTTAACTCCTATTTGTCTCTCCAGCGTCAGTCTAACCAGTATTATATTACGGTAGATGGTTTTCTAGTACTCTTTTATGCTCTACTTTGGCTCCTTTCTCTCCCTTACTGTTGTCTTTGCTGGCCTCTTACGCGTCTCCCTTTCTTCTCTATATAGGCCTGGGCCCTAGCGCCGTACTATTCTTCTTCTGCTTTTTCTACCTGTTTTCCTAATATATCTTCCCTACTTTAGGGTTGTTGGTTCCTTCTCCTATAGGGCACCCTAGGGTCCCTCCATAGTTTATTTAGGCGTGTCTTGATATACTTTATAACGTTAGAGTTACATTCCTTTTACACCCTTTACATTGCATTGGCTTCAATATATAGTTATAGGGGGGGAATATTGGCTTCCTTCTTAAGTAGTGCTGTAGCCGTTCGCTTATACCCGCCTGTTATACTCCTAAGGCAGGCTGTTTAGACCTTTTGGAGTGGTTTAAGGAGTGATTTAGGGGGGCCTTTCTTGGTTTCTCTAGTGGCCCAAATGCTAGATCCATACGTCATGGTTGGCCGGACAACTGCTGTATATAGTAGGCGTGACCTCTGGAAGCATGGATCCTATAATTATTAATAACGGCAATAGTTTATACTTTATTAACTTAATTAATAATATATAATGGAAAATATAATTTAAATAATTTAAACTTCTTATTAAGTGGAAAGGATATAAAATATAAACCTAGGAAACCTATAAATAGATTAAAGCTAACGCGCCTTCCTTAGTAAAAGAATTCTATAAAAACTACCCTTTATGGCCTACTTTAGCTAAATAGATATAATATAAAGGTAAATAACTACTACCTAATATAAAGACATAAAATACAATAGTAGGAAACTTAAAATTAAAAAGAACTTAAAATACGTTATAAATTCTTAACTAAATTAAATTGTTTTAGACCTTTAGCTAAAAGGGAAGGTACCATAACAGGACTAGCCTAGTTATAGTAGGAATATCTTAGTAAAACACTTAATAAATAACTATATAAAACTGTTTATAACTATCTACAACTGTCTATAACTATCTACAATTATCCACTATAATCTACTATTTTCTACTAAATTCCGCTAACTTAATCAAATTCTACTAAATTTTACTAACGTAATAGAATTTGGTTAAAACCTATTAAAATCCGCGTGGGCTTATGCCTATACATCTACTACTAAGACCCTAAATATTTAGTTATAAGTTTCCTATATTCCTTTCTCTTCTTTATATAACATCTTATACTCTATAAGAGCTATATACCCATAGATTTAGATAAAATTTATATTATTCCTTTAAATCTTCCCTAAAGCCTCTTCGCGCCCTTATAGTTAATCTATTAGGCAACCACTCTACTAGTTATTATTATATTACTAACTTCTTATTTACCTATATACCTAGCCTATTAGTAAGTCTACTATAGTATTTCCTATAAGGCTTTATTAAGTAGTAAGCTAGTACTAGCAGTTATCTACTTACTTAATTATCTTTAAATATTACTCCTTCTATCTTATAAAGCGATAGATGCCGTATCTAATAGTGTTATAATACCCATTACTAAACCGCGTTCTATAGTAGTCTTAGTCTCTACTTCTATTATATTATTAAGGTTTAGGTACCCCTAGTTAGTCCCTTTTTCTTCCTTATTACTATTAATTAATAAATACTTTAACTCTATTGTTATTTCTACTAATCTTTATCCATATATTACTATAGTATCTTAATTTAGCTCATATAGTTAATCCTATTCTTTATTTAACTTTTTAGTTCCTTTAAGTCCTTATAACTTTAGCTCTTATAGCTAATAGCTTACGCTATACTTAGCGTCCTTATAAATTTAGTATATATTATTATAAGAAAATATAAAGTGCTTAATTAAACACTCCTTAGTCCCGCGTAATATACTTATATCTATATTATTATACTCTAATAACTTAGTGCCCTTTACTATATAGTTACTCTAACTACTTTTATAGTCTTTAGTAAAATAACCCTATTCCCTATAATTTATATAAGCTCCTTTTCTAAACTATTCTTTTTATTATAGAGTTTGCCTAGATATCTTCTACTACTAAAATCTTTAGTTTAGCCTCTGCTTTTTAGTCCTATAATTACTTAATCCTTAACCTTTAGGTTTTTATAATTTCTTATTCTACTTTCTTAATTCTTTAGTACTACTTAGGTCTATTAGCTCTAGTCCGCTATTTTATAGTTTCTAACTTTAACTTTATTAATATATGCTCTACGCCTTATATAACTATAAAACTTTATCTTACCCTTTCTTAGCTTGTTCCCTCTAGTAGATCCTATTATTAATCTTAATTAACTAGTTAATTAATTCTTATATAGTAGTTGCGTCTTCTATAAGAATTATTATATTCTAGACTTTTACTTTAAGTCCTTATTTATACTATGCTATAAGCGCCTAATTATTCCATTTAACTTATATTACAAGCGTTTAAAACTATATTATATACTTAATTACTAAAGTACGTTATAACGTACTCTACAAGCGAGCCGCCACCCTAAGCGAGCCGCCACCCCAATCAACTTTTTATGACTTTGTACGCATGTAGTTCAACAACGCATTAAAATTCTATTAATACAATAGCTATCCTAGCTTAAGCAGCTATTTTAGTATTATTTTTACATATACGTAAGTTATGCCCAGTCTCTTTACAGGCACTGCAGCGTACTAAAGCCTGTCGGCTTATACCTAATTGTGCCTTACCTTAACGCATTTTGCCCTTGAATTGCTCATTAATGTCCTTTTAAGCAATAATATCCTCACCCTCTGCCTTTGTTAAGGTGCCTTGCTTCTAAATTTGCTTCTTTTTGCGCTATTTACGCTTTGTGGCGGCCTTATTTGCCTTTTAAAGGGTAGAGACCTAATTGCGTAGTAACACCATTAAATGGACTATCATCTTAGCACCCTTGGTGGGCCGATTAAGCGACTAGATAATTAACATAGGAGAAGAATCTTAATGTCTTTAAATCTGATCACAAACTAGAGTTAACTAAGACTCTAGCTTATGCGCGTTGCTTGGTGTTTTAGACTCCTATAGAGCCTCTAATAAAGCTGGTGGTGGTAGTGTACGAAGCTTTATATCAAGCTTTAATAGCACTGCATCTGGGTCATACGGTACTAGGCCTGCACCTTAAAAGCTTGCGCAGATATTATTCTTTATAATAGACTACTTAAAGGCTGCCTTAAAGGCTAGTAGGAACTCAAGCTTAGTAATATAGTTAATATAGCTGCGTGTTAAGCTCCCAATCTGGCTCCCATACGCCTTTTTTAATAATAAGAAACAGCCTACATCTAGAGGCTATAGTAGATGTAATGAATACGGCGGCATATAGAGAGTAATAATATTATTCTCTTTGCAGATTTCCTGGAATTTAAGCGAGTTGTGGCTCTTATGGCCGTTAATTATAAGTAGGCGATAGCTGCCTACTATACAATCCTTTATATGGGTATTGAAATGCTTTAACCAGTTAACTCCAAGCTTATTAATAGTCTAGCCGTTATTACTAACTAAAATAGCCTAATTATATGGTATATCCTCCTAGTACCAGGTAGAGAGGTTGTACTAGCCTACAAAGATAATAAAGGGTGGGATTGCCCACCTAGCAGCGTTAATTCCCTGGATTACTGTGACCCACTTACAATTGCCTAGTTATATTACCTTAGGCCAACCACACCTTTCTAAGCCAGTAATAACTAGCTGAGATAATATCTTACCCATTATAAAGCCAGTCTTATTAAAGTTGTAGGTATCTTTGTCTATAATGCCGTACTTCTCCTTTGTATGCTGTATAAGGGTAAACCAGCCACTGATAATCTTAGGATCCTTATATAAGGCTCTCTGCCAATTATACGGTTAATTCCATCGCGTTTTAAGCTTAGCAGTTTGATTAATAAAGTTAGTAGGCCAGTTTTTGCCAACCTACCTAGCAGCGCGCGCAGCAAGCAGTTTATCCGCCATATCTTTTACAGCACCTAGAGTAGGCGCAAACCCCCGCGAGTCTAGTTCCAGTATGTATCTAACAATTACCTCCTCTTCAAGCTTGGTAAGTTTTTTTGAATTGGGCTTATAATTGCGTCGCGTAGTAATTCTAGCGCGTTAATTGCGGAGCGTTGATCGGGGGACATTAAACGTTGATGCAGCGCGCTTTGTGCTCTAAATTTGATTCTAATCGATAGAGGAGATAGCAAGGATAATATCAGCTTCTTTGCAGGCCAATTGTGTATTAGATGGTTGAGCCATTGTAGTTCAAAGGTGATGCATCGTAGAAAGTTGATTGGGGTGGCGGCTCGCTTGGGGTGGCGGCTCGCTTGTGGAGTACGTTACTAGATTTTAGAGTTTTTTCCCACTATGGTTATTACCTTAGGGTCTTTAAATATGTATATTAACCATTCCACGAATTTATTTTAGCTTAAGAATATATACCATACTTCTTAATTAGTGGTTAATATACTACTTACCTATATTTCCATAAGGTAAGGTTTAAACCACTCTAACGCTCTTTCTAATAGAAATAGTCCTATATACGCTATTTAATCTATAACTATTACTAGTTTCGCTCCTTCTTATATAACCTTAAAGTGCATTTACATAAGAAATCCTTTAAGTTTTAACTTCTCTTTAGATAATTGCTTAATTAAAGATAACTTAACCTTTACTACGCTAATACTATTAATTCTGTCTTTAAGTGCCTTATTATTATCCTATAGCTAGTTAACTATTTTTTATAACTATTTAACTGTAACTAGTTACGAATTAGTATCCCTTATACTAGTGTCCCTACTAGTACCTAAAGTAGTTACTGCCGTTAATAGCGTTATAACTAGTGCTTTTAGTAGTATATTATTTGACTTTATTAATACCGTAACTAGGTAGTAAATATATAATAAAGCCTTATAGGAAATACTACGTTAGACTTACTAATAGGCTTGGTATATAGGTAAACAATAAGTTAATAATATAATAACTAGTAAAGTAGTTGCCTAATAGATTAACTTTAATTATATTCTAAGATTTACTATAAAGAAAGAAACTATCTAGGTAGGGACTGCGGTCCTTTAAAAATATAATATAACTTCTATAAAATACTAAGTATATAAGGTATATTTAATATATAACACTTTTTATAGATTTCACAGATCCTATATTTTAAAATGGTAACGTAATCTATTATATAACTTAGTTACCTCTTATCCCATAGTTTAACTAGTTCTAGCGCCTCCTATGCTTCCACTACTAGTCTATTTATATCCTCTCTTAGTAGCCGTACTACTACTAATATAATGTCTGTAATATTAACCCTTTATATAATAAAAATAGGATAATATAACTTTATATATTTAAAGGGCCATAGTCTCTACCTTAGATAGTTCTCTTTTTATAGCGAATCTTAAAATATAATTAGAGTTAATCTATTAAGTACTTACTTTATAGTTAGATCTTATTGTTATATTTACCTATATACCTAGCCCATTAATAAGTTTACGGTAATATCTACTATAAGGCTTTGTTATAACTCTATAATGGTAGGTAATAAAGTATAAAATTAATCTAAATATAATATATTGGTTATTTAAATATTTATCTACTATAAATATTAATATAGGAGGTTAAACGTTAAGGATTAGTAATAGTTATTAGCTCTAGCTAAATATTTACTACTTTAGCGATAACTAGTAGTATAATCTTTAATTAACGTCTGATACGGATCCTATCTAGGCCCACGCAGACACTTGCCGTCGCAGGGGGGAAAACTTGTAAATTGACAGGAAGAAAACCCTGCTATATAGGGGACGGAAAAACCCTATAAGCCACCTCAGTAGGATGAAAAACCCCTGATTTGCCATATTCGTCCATAACAGCGGCCCTACGGGCCTATAGCTACGTCCTGTCCTCCTTAAATGTTTGAACTCTATGGGAACCACTGCTTCCTTCTCTAGCTTATCTAAAGCTAGGGTTTACTACGTCCTAGCTAGGCCTTACTATGTGTACTATGTGCTTTGTGTTCCATATCTTAACTATCCTCTGTGTACTATCTCCTATAGACCATTACCATATACGCTATGCCTCCCCCCCCCTAGAGCTATCGAAGGCGTAAGGGGGATTCATCTATCTTAACTACCATAATACTAACAGCGGGATATATTGTGTTGTGTTTTAGGTATCTTTTATACCTAAGCCCTAGCTAGGCCCTTTCCAAGGGTCACCACTCCTTAAAAGGAGACAAGGAGAACCGTGGGTCGCAATCCAGGCTGCTAGGTATTTGGTAGTTAACGGCAAGTGACCGCATACTCCGCGGGCGATCGCCCTAGGGGTTAGGAGGGGCCGTATATTTGCTCGTTCGTTCGCAGTCGCCGTTCGTCGATATAAGGTCGTCGATGCTTTTAATTGGGGGTCGGGGGATGTTATTGAATACTACGCATCCATGTTGGATCGTACAGGTGCCCTAATAGAGCAGTGTAGAAGTAGCTGTTATCGTAAAGGGGTACCATTAGTGGTGGTTTTCGAGATCTCACCATCCCATGTGAAAACTTTTCACTACCGCCCATAACGCTCGCAACTACCACCACGAAGTCGTATCGCACGCTGTGCGACGTCTCTGCGTTGGCTCTGAGTCTAAACTTCAAAGACCTAGGTTCGTAGCCGTCACCATATATAGGTGCAGAGTCCGTTTTCGACGGCCTTAGCGATAACTACTAGGCTAGTTATAATTATTTTAGTAGCGTTAAAATTACCTTATAAGGCTCTAGAATATAACGTTAGCCGATTATTTATAAAGACGTTAATTTGTTATTAATTAGTAGCTAAAAAAAATAGTACAGCGCGTAAGTTTGTATCCCTTAACCCGTTAGAGTCCTACACTAAGGTCGCTTAAGTTCGCGACTAGATTTTATTGGGTATCTTTCGTTAATCCAGATACTTTAATTGGCTGATAACCGTTGGACGAATTTTAACGGGTTAAGGGATAAGGATCACATGTAAATTAGCGCAAGGGACTAATAAAAATCCAAACCGTGTACTAGACGATCATTATATAAGCTAATTAATCTGTTATATAAGCGGCTTATAACTGGATAATTGTCTAGGACTAAGATAAAACAGAATTTGTCTTGTTCCCAGACCTTCTTGCCAAGGCTTACCTTGCCAAGACGCTAACCGCTTTTGGCAAGACCTTCGTTAGAAGGTCTGGTACACGGTTCGGATTTTTATTAGTCCCGCGCGGGGTAATTGGGCCTATATATACCTACTTTAAGCCAAATTATCTCAACTTCTATAGCTCCCTAAGCTATTCCTAATGGCCAGAATTACCAAATCAAACCTGGCGAAGAAGACTACGTTGCCCGATTTGCCCGATTCTAATTCGTTATCTCGTTATCGCGCCCGACGCCCCCGAGTCGTAGCAGCCGTACCTCTCCCACGACCACCGCAGCCCACTTCCTACCGTAGCCAGAGTACCCAAACCGACGAACTAGCTTTAAATAATACTTAAGGACTACTAGTAGGTATATATTTGCCTTACAGAAGGGGGTAAGCTTTACGTAGAGCTTTGGTAGAGCCTCGTGCAGAGCCCCGTGCAGAGCTTCGTGCAGAGCCTCGAGCAGAGCTTCGTGCAGAGCTTCGAGCAGAGCTTGGTGCAGAGCCTCGAGCAGAGCTTCGTGCAGAGCCCCGAGCAGAGCTTCGTGCAGAGCCCCGAGCAGAGCTTCGTGCAGAGCTTCGTGCAGAGCCTCGTGCAGAGCTTCGAGCAGAGCTTCGAGCAGAGCTTCGTGTAGAGCCTTGTATAAAGCTTTGTGCAGAGCCTTATATAGAACTTTATATAGAGCTTTATATAGAGCTTTATATAAATATATAGGCGTATAGATATATATTTTTATATTATTAATTAATTA
>Ga0307507_10000707_pt1 | contig 73346 bp, 16 predicted proteins | sample 7_EM_MG_FD_207223 | JGI IMG/M metagenome (GOLD analysis project Ga0307507, IMG submission 207223) | Populus trichocarpa ectomycorrhiza microbial communities from riparian zone in the Pacific Northwest, United States - 7_EM | ecosystem: Host-associated > Plants > Roots > Unclassified | place... | reverse complement strand
ATAGGGTTACTATATAGACAAAAGGAACACCTATATCCACTTATAATAATTTTAGGAGATTAGATAGCCTATAGAGGAGGCATTATTAATCTTAAAATAGGACCTATTTAGTTAACTATTAAAGGGAAACCAGTTAGAATGTCTTTTAATATCCTACTATTAGGACAAAACAAGGCGATACTAGGAATGTCTTAGTTATAGGAGTACAATCTAAAGATTAATTGGGTTATAGGTTAGGTCGATATTAAAAATATATAATAGCGTAAAGTGCGACAGCAAACCAAGATAGTATAGTACTAAGTTAGAGCAATATATAAAGAGACTAAGCAAGGCTTAAGTTATATACCAAAGAGATACTACAAGTATAGTAAAAAGTTATAGTTACCAGAAAGTAAAAAGCTATTAGAGCATATAGTATAGGACTATAAGATAGAATTAGAAGAGGGAATAAGTCTAAAGTTCTTTCTAATCTATAAGCTTACTAAAACAGAGTTAGTAGCGCTTAAGGAGTTTATTTAGGAGAACTTACGCAAAGGATATATTAGACCGTTATAGTTATTAGCAGAATATCCAGTACTATTCATCCTAAAGAAAAATAGAAAACTTAGAATGTGTATAGACTACAGACAGTTAAACAGCATTACTAGGAAGGATAGGTATTCTTTACCCTTAATTAGCAAAATCCAAGATAGAATAGGCAACGTAAAGATCTTTATAAAGATAGATCTGAGATAGGCGTACCATTAGATTAGGATTAAGAAAGGCGACAAATAGAAGGTAGCCTTTAGGTTAAAGGAAGGACTATATAAACCATTAGTTATACAATTTAGGCTTATAAACGCACTAGCAATATTCTAGAAGCAAATTAATAGTATATTAGGAGAACACCTAGATAAATTTATTATAGTATACCTTAACAACATTATCATCTACTTAGAGAATAAGGAAGAACATAGAGAACACATTAAATGGGTCTTAAAGAGACTATAAGAAGAATAGATACTAGTAGTAATTAAGAAATATAAGTTCTTTACTAGGAAAACCAATTTCATTAAATTTATTATTAAACTAGGCCAACTTAGTATAGATCCAAAGAAGATTAAGGCTATAGTAAATTAGCAAGAACTAGAGAATATTACGCAGTTAAAATTATTCCTAGGGTTTTGTAATTACTATAAAAGGTTTATAGCGCAATAGTTATAGGATATTAAGCCATTTACGCAGTTAACAAAGAAAAAAGAACTGTGGGTATAGGGAAAGGAGCAATAAGAACTATTTAAAAAAGTTAAAAAGTTGTTTACCTAGGAGCTAGTTTTTAAGATCTATTAACTAGGTCTAAAGACGGTTATAAAAACAGATGCATTAGACTTTACACTAGGGGTATACTTTATATAGAAATATCAAGATAGATGGCACCTAGTGGCATACTATAGTCAAAAGATAACACTACTAGAGTTAAACTATAACATCTACAACAAGGAGTTGTTAGGTATAGTTACAGTACTTAAAAAATAGAAAGCATTCTTATAAGGCATAAAGAAACCATTTATAGTTAAAACAGACTATAAGAACCTTATAGAATTCCTAACGACAAAGGAACTCAACCGAAGACAGGTTAAATGGGCGGAAATGCTTATAGAATACCATTTCAAAATTCAGTATACTAAAGGTACAGATAATACACGAGCAGACGCTCTAAATAGAAAGGCTAAACTATAAAGTAATAAAAAGCTATTAGGAGCTTTATTGCGAAAGAATTAAGACAGATTAATTAGGTATAATTATCCAAAGATTACAGCAACTAAAGAAAGTTAGATCCATAAATTACTAGAGAGTAATTAGATATAAAAGATCTAAAAAGCATAAGTAGAGGATCTAGACTTAGAGCAATATAAAAACAGAGAAGCAACATATATACCTAAGTCTATTATAGAAGAATTTATTAAGGAATTCCACAAGGGAATAATATAAGGATATAATAGAGCTATAGGCTTAGTGTTAAGACTTTAAGAGAAGTACATTATTTAAGAAATCTGGGGACTAGCAAGATAAGTTATAAAGAAATATTTAAATTACTAAAGAAACAAACCAACAAGGCACAAGCTGTATAGAGGGCTACAACCTATCAAGATACTAGGAAGACTATAGGAAGTTATATTATAGGACTTTATTATTAAGTTACTAAAGTTAAGAGATCCTACTATAAGATAAGATTATAACACAATTTTAGTAATAGTGGATAAGCTAACAAAGTAGGGATACTTTATAGTATACACTAAAGAGATATTAGTAGAAGACGTTGCTAGAATCTATATAAAAAAAGTATTTATAAGATATAGAGCACTAGACAAGATCATATTAGACAGAGATTTAAGATTTATAGTAGTATTTTAGGAAGTATTTCTAGCAGAACAAGGAGTTTGCGTAGTAATATCTATAGTATATTATCCGCAGATAGACGGATAAACGGAAAGACTAAACTAGACACTAGAGCAGTATTTAAAGTATTATATTAATTACGCACAGAATAATTAGGTATTGTTATTACCAGTTATATAGTTTGCATACAATACAACACCACAAGAAGGAATGGGGATATTACTATTTAAGGCAAATTATAGATACGAGCTAAGAACATCGTTATCACCATATTAAGTAAAAAAGACGAGTAGCACAGCTAAGTAAAGAATGGAGACATTAATAAATCTTTATATAGACCTTAAAGAAACAGCTAAACTAGTACAAGAATAAATAAAAAGGTACTATAATACTAAGAGATCTGAGGGACCAGATCTTAAGGAGGGGGATAAAGTATAGCTACTATATAAAAATTTCAAGAGTTAACAACTAAGTAAGAAGTTAAACCATATCAGACTAGGACCTTTTAAAGTTAAGCAAAGAATTTTATTGGTTATGTATAAGTTAAACCTACTAGCCAAAATGAAAATCTACCCTATATAACACATTACAATGCTAGAGCCAGCATATAGGAATATTAAGCCACCAGTCTACAAGGCAGACATATATAGAGGATAAAAGGAAGATAAATAGCAAGTTTTAAAAATCATTAGTTATAAGGATGTAGATAACAAAACATAGTATAAAGTAAAGTAGATAGGCTATAGTAAGACTACCTAGAAACCACTAAGCAACCTAAAAAACGCTATAGGAAAGGTATAAGAGTATTAAAAAAAAGTAGGTTAGATAATATTAATAAAGAAGGATCGCCAAAGAACAAGTTACCTAAGGGGGACCTAAAAGAAGCAATTACCGAGCTACTTAGAGTTATTTTCCTTATAGGAGGAGAGCTAGTCCTTTTATTACCTAGCTTAGATAAACCCTGTTAGACCAGTTTCTACTTCTTAAAACAGACCTTCTTACGCACTTTCTTAAGACAAAGAAGACGGGCAGAGGCTGATAGACGGGCTTTAAGGGCACGCTGTTAAGTAGCTATAGCCTCTTACTCCGCTTCTTACAAACGACAAAGCTTATCCAAGGCGCTTAAGAGCTTACTATTAAGCTTTATAGCGGCAGATTAAACACAAGACCCTATAATAAGTTACTTAGGGAACTTAAAGACTATTAAGAGTTATAGGACGCGTATACTTAGCATTAGAAACAGAGCGAACATCGTAGGACAATTAAACGTTTGCTTTGGTACACTTAGAGCAAAAGAAGGGTTGTTAAGATAAAGAACTTGCTAGCGCAACGCACATCAACCCCTCTTTAGCGCAACGAGAGTAAGGGATCGCCATCACCTCACCTAGCAACAGTATAGAGGAAACTATACGAAGGCGACACTTAACCCAGAAAAGAGAAGAAGAAGCTTTAGGTATAATAAGTAAGGATATTAACCAGACTAATTAAACGGACATCACACCTCTAGTGGACGACTTAGAGATATTAGGAATCTTCAAGAACAAAGATAAAGAGGAGGGAGATAGTGTTACGGACGCTTTAAGTACAATGTTACGACTACTTGGGAAAGAGACGGCGGAAGCTAGTTAGTTAATACAGGCACGGTCCAGAATGGATCCGGTAGAACTATGTAATAAGGAATAGTAACCAAGGTTACGTAGTGTTAAACGCGTTAACTACATTAAATAAAAGGGACGTTATATTTAACACAGATAATACGTACCTTATGTACAAGAGAGGATTTCTTAGGAGTACGGTTATGTATTTAAAGGACCTCAGTCCCTACTATAGATAGTTCTCTCCTTGTAGTAAATCTTAGAATACAATTAAAGTTAATCTATTAGGTAACTACTCCACCAGTTATTATTATATTGTTGTTTTATTCTTACCTATATACCTAGCCTAATAATAGAACCCACCGTAGTTCCTACTACAAGGTTCCGTTACAAAGACAACTATTCTACCTTTTAGTATAATATACGGCTCTTAAGGTACCTCTTTAAAGCCTAATTCGTTTAACGAGCTCGTGAGATTCTTCTACTATAATAGTAGTAATCGTTGTAGTCCGTATAAGGCTTTTCTTAAGCGTAGTACTTTGTTTGTCTTTTCTTTGTTAAACCCTAGCGGTAGCTTTATATAGACGACCTTGTTGAGATCGTAATAGATAAACGCATTGACTATATCTATCTGTGTCGTCTTTAGGTCGAATTTTGCGGTAATTGCTATAAGGGTTCAGAAGGTCGTACTAGCTAATATAGTAGCTCTTATAGGTAGGTCTCCTGGGGCCTATTGATTTCCGTATACTACTAAGCGTGCCTTGTATTTTTAGAGAAATCCGTACTTATCTATCTTGTAGATAAACACCTATATTAAGCTAAGGACCTACTGTCCCTTTGTATGCTTCTTATCTGTTTCTTAAAACGACCTTATTTGATAATGGGATTAGAGGTAGGCTCGTTAAGCTTCTTAGAACTAATCTTAAAGAGGATGCGTATTAAGGTCGCAGATTAACTAAGGTGGCGGAGGTAAGTTCTTCCTATATAATCTAACATTACGTGTTCTGCCTAATTTTAGCTTGCTATTGTTAAGTTAACTATTGAGGTTAAACTTCCTTCCTGCTAAGAAGGCGCCTTAATAGGCTAACATAATCCTTTTAGTAACAAAGTCTTTAAACCTATTATCACAGGCTTCCTTAAACGAGTCTTTAACCGAGTTGTTAAACACCCCTTAAGTATAAAACCTGTCTCCTACTTGGCTGACGATGTCCTAATTAGTACCTTATACATCTAACTTTGTAGGATACTCGATGTAAAAGGCATATAGAGATTCTTTATCTTCTTCTATTAGAGGTGGCGTATAATACGCATCTTTAAGAGCTCTTGTAAGGTTAAGATCTACTAACTTATCAAAGGCTTGAACTGGCTTATCGTCAACGTCTTCCTCTTAAATTGACGGTTTAAATACTTCGTTATTATCTTCTAGGAGAACCTCGTTCTTAGTCAGGGTATTAGGGAGTTAAATCTTCTCAATCAGCATATCTAATTCGGCGTGTAGATTCTTTAAGATGTCCATTCGCTTTCCGTTAAAGAACGTCTTTTTGTTAAAGATAACATCCCTAGTAGATATAACGATACCTTTGTGTGGGATCCAGATCCTGTAGATATTGGTAGAGTTATAGCTAACGAGGTAGCTGATATAGGCTCGCGGATCTAGCTTACTCAGCCTTTTCTTCTTTAGCTGGGTATCCGACGTCATCGCATACGCCCTACAGCCGTAGGCCCTTAGGTGCGCTAGTTACGGCTTTCTTGACCTATTAGCTAGGTAGGTATAGAACCTCTTATATAGTGATTTCCATCCATTGCTTTCTTGTGGCGTTTAATCTCAAAGGTAGACTGCACAGTTAACAATCTCGTTCCATAGATTATGCGGTAGCTTAGCAGCAATTCTTATTACTCGTATTCTCTTAATAATTACACCCCCTAAGCATTCAGCGGTACCGTTCTGAGCTTAGGTATATAGCGCTGAAGGCTTAAATATAATCCCTTAAGTCTATAGCCATTTAAGAGTTCTCTTTTTCCCTAGCTCGTTGTCTAATCTAATAGTGTTAACTTTAAGGTTATACCTTAGACGAATCCATTAGATGAAATCTTTAAGCACTTATAGTGTCTCCTTTTCCTTGCCATGCGTCGTCATAAAATACGGGAAGGTTTTTCCTAAGAAGGTGTTATGGATGAACATAACTCGTATAAATCCAGTATGCGCTTCCTTAAGGTCAGTCCAGTTAATATGGAGGTCAAGATAAGGTTTATTAATATTCCGTTTTAAGAACCTTCTTAAGACCTAACGCTTAATTTTAGCGAGACTGCAATGTTAACATTCTATTGTCTTTAGGCCTTAAAGCTTAACTCTTAAGGCGTTAAGACCTAGATAGTAAAGGCTTATAGGTCCTAGATAACCTAAATACAGATACTATAGATGTGTATTACCTTTTAAATCTAGACAAGCGTCTCTTAACAATGCTCTGCGCTTCCGTTGGCGGCGTAGTAGTTGGCTTATATTAAACGCTAATAGACTTCCTAGTTGGATGTATTTAATAGTCTGTTGTCCATAACGTTCTTCTATTTAATATAGGATTGTGTTGTTCTTCCAAACTAGCAGATTATTATCTCCTTTATTGTCCTAGTAGAACCCTTGTTTTTGAAGTAGACGGAACGACACTAGATTTATATTAAAGTCTATACAAAAGGCAACGTCCTTAAGACGTAGGATTCCCTTACTCTTGTCTAGTTTTGTAACCTAGATAGTGACATCGCCGTAACCTAGTATAGGCACTTCTGAGCTGCTAGCGATAACATATTTGTGTCTTAAAGCTTTCCTAAAATTATAAAAACGAGAGAGGTTATTAAAGATATAGAGAGTGGTTCCTAAGTCAAGAATAGTTAATAGCTTTAATAGATGGAGTTAACTAGTATAATACGATTCTAGGAATATTGCATTAGCTTCTCCCTTAATCTTAACTATCTCCTATTATTATTAAGCTTTATTAACCTTTAATTTCTTAAGCTTAAGTTGTTCTACTTAGGCAGCTAGATCCTTGTTTTACTCTACCTTTATAAGTACCCTTTTTATACGTGTACCTACGGCTTTAAATCCCTTAGGCCTTTTGCTCTTAAATAGATACCAACAGTCAGGAAGGGTATGTCCCCTTATATCGCATGCTAGGCATTTGAGGTTCTTTAACCTTTTGGAAGACGTCTCTTTAGTTAAATTTATACCTACCCTTTTTTGGCTGCGAGATAAGCTGTTCCCTTTTCCTTTTTGGACTTTAGTAGTAATAGAGATACCCTCTTTAGGCTCTCCTACAAAGTCTACGTTAAATGTACTCCCTTTTACCGTTATAGGTATGGCTTTAGAAAGGTTTTGGAATGCTTCTCATAGCTCTATTACTACTTTACGGTATTCTAATAAGAAAGCCTTTTTGGTATTATTTGCCTGCTTCGTGTATAGAACAAAATAGGTTTCGCTTATAGGTCGTATTGCATTTATAAGGTCCATTAGCTAGATCCTATTAGTTATCTATAGAAGATCGTGCTTCTCTACCATCTTTATTACATGCTCCCATTAGTCAAGCCACTAGGTAACCTTTATCTGCTTAAGCCCTTTAAGTAACTCTATATACTGCAGTTATACCTTCCTTATTATAAAGTTCTTCGAAGGCTTAGTGTCTTCTTTTAACCAAATTAGCCATTCCTTAACTATAAGGGAAGGGTTAAGCAGTAGCTTCTTTTAAATCAATACTGTGGACGTGATCTAGGTGCGTATCTATTACAGATGCTCTTCCTATTTCAGGAAGTACTTTATGTCCTAATCATAATATCGTCTGCTGTTCTCGTACGCTTTCTGTTAATTCGTCAAGAGCTATGCATATAAGGTTGCATTTTTATTAAAATCAGTAACTTCTAGATAGGCTAGTTCTTATAATAGAGCTCATTAAGGTGCTGCATTGTTTAGGTTAACGTAGGCCCAAATTTATTTATCCACTAAGGCTTGTAATTGCCAGATCTATTGCTCCCAGTCTTCTAGTTTATTAAGGATAATCATGGTTAACGAACTCAACGTTAGTGGAGTCATTTTGACTAATAGGCAGGTGGGGAATTGAGATGGTATTTTATTATTAGGATCGTCCTTATTATCAGGATCATCCTTATCATCAGGGTTGTCCTATAACAATTAATATGGAATCTCATAGAATCTCGTAGAAGGTTCATGTCAGAATCGTCCTGTAATACTTATAATAGGATTTCTGTCAGAGTCTGCGTCCTTAACAATAAGGTGTCAGAGTCTGACAATAAGGTAGAATTTCTTTAAATAATTAAGTAATAGCTAACTAGCTTCTTAAGTCGGCGGACTAGGCTTATAACTATCACAAAATTCACCTAGATGAGTTTATTGATGAAATGGGTTGATTAATTAATGATCTTGTATCGTGTCTTTTTAACCTTGATCTGACGTGTCTTCAGTAACGTGTCTTCGTGCACATGACTCGTGCACGTGACCCACGCCTTTAGAGAATACAGATTATCTAACAGCATTACCTTAGCAAGCTCAGACGTAATTCTAGTGGTTTGGATTTTTAATCGGTCTGCAAGCAGACTAACTACGTTTGTGCGAAACCACTAGAATTACGTCTAAGCCGGATTTTTAAGGTTTCTTATGCGTTCTAACAATATCTATATTATAAAGGTTGCGGATATTAAAATAACTTAATATTAATATTTTATATTACTTCCTAAAGTTAATTAATTATATAATAGAACCTAGGTTTTTAGAATATATTATTTTTATTACTTAGGTATTTTTAGCTCTTATAATTATTTTTATTAAAAAAAACGTATTATTAGGAATCCTATAACTATATATAACTTTATTAAACGCTAGCTAATATATATAAAAACTATATAGATCTATAATAGTTACCCTAGAGAACCTATTATAGCCTAGCGGATATATAGTATCTATATTATAGTATATAAAACCTACTAAAATCTTATTACATGTTAACTACTAAGTTACGGATATCTAGGTAAATCTACTATATACCGCTACTAAAACCTACTAGGTGGAGAGGGAAGAAGTTAAATAAGGTATTAGAATAGCCGCGGCCGTATTAGGTGTTAGATAATTAGACTTAGAGGAGTTATAGAATAGACTAGGAGTAATAACTATAGGACTTTTAAGATTAGTTTCTTGCGCTTTATAGAGTGAGTAAGGCCTAGTAGCTAAGCAAGGTTAATAAGGCTATTGCTTTTTTATATCTATATTATGGACATATAGAGCAGCTTAAAGCCCTTAGGTAGTTACTGTTTAAAGAAAAAGATATAATACTTATTATAAGAACTTTATTTGGTAAAAGTATAATAATGTAAGTAATGCCATGTCTTCTTTAGGCCTTAGTAGTAATTATTATCTTATTACTTAATATAATTAGTATAGAGTAAAAGGTAAAGATTAAGGAGCTTACTAGAATAAGGCTAGTTTATATATTTACTAAGATAATATCTACTTGTCTTTTATAGGAAATCCGCATTAGAGTATATACCTATATTTTAATATTACTAGAGCTGTTAGTTAGTAAAAGGTTATATAAGACCCTTACTAACCCCACCTTTTATATATATATTAGCTTAGTAGTAATTAATAAGGTACATCTTATAGCTAATTAGGGGGGTTTATTCTAGAGTTTATATATATAGCTATAGAAAGTGCGGTTATTATTAGGGCGGAGGCCTTAGTTTACTTATATTATAATGCTTAATAATATAACATTTAAGATTATTTAAGAGTTGGTAGGCTTTTAAAAAAATATTAATATAGTATGGATATTAATTAACCGGCCAGATCTATTAATTATTAAAGAATATATTAAGCGAGGAAGCAAGAATTCTTTTAAGAGCTTATACTTTATTATAGACCGCGTATATACCTATAAGGGATATTATTGCGGACACCTTGGGTTGCCTTCAGGATATTAGCGACTTAGTCAATCGAGGCACGAGCACGGCAAGAGGGACGCGCAAGCCTGTACAATTGGTAGTCTATAAACGAGGATCCAAAGCTAGAGAAAGGAAGGAGAAGAATAGCAGCGCCGCTCGATATTTTATGCGGTCCTTAAGTCACGTAACTCGCGTCTACCATAATCCACGTCTGCCAAGATCCACCGTTTTCCACCAGCGCCGTAACATTACCCCCCCCTCCGAAAAAGCCTGCCCTCAGGCTTTGTATATCCATATTATGTCTATAGGGTATTCTTGTCTTTATGCTTAATAGGCAGCCTATTATCTTTACTATACTAGCACTCCATCCACTCGTTAAGGTACTTTAGGGGTCTGGGTTCGTTAGGGTATTAGTTATAGAATTCTTTAAGTCTTTAGGGGCAGCCTATAAAGTTCTAGGCGGGGTACTAGGTTGGGTCTAGATTATAGCCTTTCTATTAAACACAGTATCGTAGCGTTCCTCATACTAGTTTATAGGCTAGTATTTCGTTAACTTCCTATTTATTGTCGCTATTAACTTAAATTAGCAGGGGAGGTTTATTCTTTTGTCTAGGTAGTAGGTCATTTATAGCCTTCCGTAGCTTATCCGGCGAAAAGATAGGATAGACTTTAATTAAGTCTAGGAGCTTAACCTTATATAAGTTGCCTTTTTTATTAAGGATCTTATATAGTCCTACTATCTTATAGTCTAGCTTACGGCTAGGCCGTTTTATCTTCTAGTTCTTTATTATAACCCAGACCCTATTATCTATAGTAAAGTTAGGCTTGCGCCTGTGCTTATTTACCTACTGTTCTATTAATCTCTAGGCCTTTTTTAGATTTATATAGGCTACTATCCAAGCTTCTTCTAAGTATTTGGCATATTGCTAGGCTTCCTTATAAGATAGTTTTTTGCGTACGGTCTGTGGCCCCTCTGGTCTTTCCTAGTTAAAGCTTATATAGGGTAAGTATCCCATTTCTAGCTAAATAGGTGCAAATCCCGTAGAGTTATAGGGTAGGGTTGCCTAGGCGTAGTTTATTAGGGGTAGCAGTTTGCCCTAGTTATCCTAAAAGTAGTTAATAAAGGGCCGGAGCCTCTAGTCTAAGTATTAATTTATAATCTCCGTCTAACCGTCTATCTGGGGGTAGTATACTGTAGAAAGCTTTAGCTTAATACTAAGGATCTAAGTAAACTTATTCTAGAAGGCCAATATAAACTACGGCCTATAATTGGATACAATAGTATCTAGTAGTCTATAAATTCGGTAGACATAATAGATGTATAGTTAGGCTACCTCCTTAGCATTAATATTCTTATAACAGGGGATTAAGAACAGGCGCTTGCTAAAGTAGTTAACTAGGATTATTACCATATCATATCTATCACGGTCCATAGGCAGCTTATAAAAGTCCATAAAGATATACTGCTAGGGGCATTCTAGTATTAGGAGTGGCTTTAATAGTCCTAGGGTTTTGTCCCGTGGAATTATAAACCTATAGTAGTCGTTACAGTTCCGTATATAGCAGTTAATATCTATAACTATTCCGGGCTAGTAGTAACGGTTACCAATAATCTTATAGGTCTTATTATTTCTGGGGTAGGCCGTAGAGACCTAGGTATATACTTTGGTAATAAGCTAGGTCCATAAATTCTGTTCCTTTGCCACTACTAGCCGTTCCTAGTGCTTAAGCAGTCCGTTTTTAAGGGACTATAGGCTAGTAGCATCCTTTACCTTTTCGCGGTACTCCTATAGAGAAGGGACCGTACGGTTTGCCTATAGCAGTTTATTAATAAGGTTAAGTTCTGTGGAGTTAATAAGATATATCTCAGCATCTAAAGGGTCTGTATTTAGCTCTGCCTATATCTAGGGGTTAAGGTGCTCTGGTTATAGTAGTGTCTAGGTCTATAATAAGATCTTTAGAGCCGCCTAGTTACCTAGGTCCTATTCACACCTTATAAGAGCATCCGCACGGTTCGTAGCGCCTAGTCTATATATAATTAAGAAGTTAAACTGAGATAGGATATCTACCTAGCGTGCCTACTAGGCCGTAAGGGCCTTGGTTATTATAAAGTATTCTAGGGCCTTATAATCTAAAACTACCTTAATAGGCTTAGGGGTCCCCTCTAGCTATGCACGCTATTACTAAAAGCTAGAGACAATAGCCAGCATTTTTTTATTATAGATGTGGTAGTTTAGCTTAGCATCTATTATAGTCTTTAAATAGTATATAACAGGGTGCTATTCTCCGTTTAATTGCTTCTAGGAGAAAACGCCGGCTATTACGCTGTCTAAGGCATTAGTTTCTAGTATTAAGGGCCGTTCTGGGTTAAAGTAGACAAGTAGGGGAGCTAATACCAGCCGTTTTTTAAGCTTATTAAAGGCCTGCATATATATGGCGTTAAAGTGGAATGGCTGGTCTTTCCTAGTAAGGCGGTTAAGAGGCCGGGTGATTCTGCTATAGTTTTTAATAAAGCGTTAGTAGAAACCTAAAAACAATTGCACCCCTTTTATGGTCCGTGGGGGTGTCCACTAGTTAATTATAGCCGTTTTTTCTAGGTTGGCCTTAATTCTGTTTATACTTATAATAAAACCTAGGTACTTTATACGCTTAATACTAAATTCTAATTTCCTAATATTGGCCTAGAGACCAGCCTCGCGGAGCCATTATAGGACTTTATAGATATGCTTCTCGTATTCTAACTTATTCTTAGAGTAGATTATAATATTATCCAGGTAGGCTATATAGAAGTCGTTAAGGTAGTTAAAGAGTATATTATTTATATATCGCTGGTACGTAGCCGGTCCGTTAATTAGTCTAAAAGGAAGTACTTTGTATTTATATATTCCATAACGGGTCTAAAATATAGTAAGATCTTCTAATCTAGGGTCTATTCTAATCTGGTAAAAGGCCTGACGGATATTAAGCTTAGTAAAGATCTTAGCTTTACTTATTCAGGTTAAAGTCTTATTAAGTAAGGGCAGTGGGTAGCGGTCCTTGCGGGTTATATTATTTAGTTTATAGTAGTTAATACAGAAACAAAGTCCTCTATTTAACTTTTTAGCAAAGAGAATAGGCGAGTTAAAAGGGGCTTAACTAGGTTTAATAAAGCCCTTATTTAGGTTATTAATAAGGTACTACTTTATAGCCTATAATTCGGCAGTAGACTGTTAATAAAGGGGGCTATAGCTAAGTGTATCTTCCTTATCTAGCTTAATCTTAATCTTATAGTTATATAGTTAGTGAGGCGGGAGTATATCTAATACTGCCTTAAAGAACACGTCCTTAAATTTCTAGTGTTAATGGGGTAGTTTCTATTCTACTAGCTTCTTGTCCGTAAGCTCGCCTTCCTGTTTACTAAACTTATTTTCCTTTTCCTTAATTATTTAATCAATTTTATATAAGCTGGTGGTAAAGGTAACGGTATTAGGTTGGACCAAGTTCTAGTAGAATCCTATAGCGCTAATACAGCAGATATTAACTAGTGGGAGGTCCGTAGGTTTCTTTATAGACTATTATTAGGCCGTATTTTATGGCCTAGGGTTTATAATCTTTCTTAGCTCCTATTCTATCTTCTATAAGTTATCCCTCCAGTTTATACGTTTAGTATAGCGTCTAATACTCCTTGCTATTCTTTGTGGCTGTATAGGGCCTAAGTTCCCTATAGGGAGCTCCGCTAGCTTTTTACTAACTTTTTTAGTCTTTGGTGTAGGTGGCATAACATAGGTAGTCTAGGGGCGGCGTAGTATATAGATCCGTTGCGGGTTAAGCTGTATATTCTTTTTAAAAGCCTAGTCCCTATGCATAGCATCGGCCTGGTAAACGGTGTCTATCTATAGCCGTATAAGGTTTTCCATTATAATGCTGATTTCCTTTATAAAAGAGGGTATTAGGGGTAGGGTTTTGGGCTAGACAAGCTATCTACTCTATATATTAAGCTATAAGCCTAGATAGGCTAGCCATTTTCTTTTTAAGATTATATTATGGCTTCCTAGGTCCGTAATAAGAAAGGGGACGTTATACTACCTTCGTCCGTCTACACGGAGGTAAATCCGCAAGATAGTTATAATAGGTAGTCCTATCCGTCCATTATACCCGCGAATAGGAATTGGTTTGGGCAGTTCTTTAAGGGGTGTATTTAAAAAGTTAGCCAGCCTTACAGCATACTGGGTGTCTATTAAGGTAAAGGTATTTGCTCTAGAGTTAGCCAAAGTAGAGGTTAAAACTTAATATCTATTACGGAATAAGGTATAAGGGATAGTATAGCTTCTTCCACTAACTAGCCGACCTAGATTAATATATAATATATTAATCCCTTTTAACCCTAGAAAGGAGTCTTCCTCTAAAATTCCTCTTTTTCTAACTTTATACTATCCTCCTAAATTAACAGAACCTTGCCTGTTTTTGCCTTTGTCTAGCAATTCTTTATAAAGTGGTCTTTCTAGCTATATAAGAAGCAAGCTCCTTAATTGCTAAGGGCCTATTTATAGGGGTCGTTATACGTAGGCTAAGTGTGCGCTAGACCCGCAGTAGGACTAGCTATACGGCTAGCTGCTAAATTAACAGCGGGCTGTATGGCTGGTGCCGTAGGAGTTACAGATCGTGCTAGGGTATTACAGGCCGTTTATAAAGTACTTGTAGTCTGGTTTAAAGAGTTTCTAGCTTTATACCGCTTAGATTATACCTTAATTCAATAGAGGCCTTAGTTAATAGCTAGGTAGTAGTCCATAAGTACCTTTAGCGTCTGTATAGTAGTAAAAACTGGCAGTATGGCGCGCTATAGGTCTAGGGTAAGCTTGTTAAAGAGGTTTAGCATTAGGTCTTTATAAGGAATTTAGGCTTAGCCGGCTAGGTACAGAAAGCAGGTCTAAAAGGCTAAAAAGGTCTCCGTTATCTTTATATTAAGAGCTTTATAATCAAGGCGGGCGTTCTATATCTTAAAGGGGTCCTTATAAATAGAAGACAGGTAGTCAACCATCTCTTCTTTAGAGAGGAAGGGGTCTGCCAAGTCCTAGGCGTATCGCGGACGTAAATGCGTCTATATATCCCCGCCAGTACGGCCAAAGACATAGGCCATTTTAGCTTAGGTAGTAGGGAAGTAGTCCGTATTAACTTTAAGCTTATCTTGCAGTTAAAGCTTCTAATTGTTAAATATAGGGTCAGTTCCGTCTATAAGCAATAGAGGGTCCGTAACCTTCGCGGACCATAATAATGCTAATACTATATATTAGGCTAGGGTCTTAAGGACTATAGTAAGTCTCTAGGTGTCTAATAACTTCTCACTAGGTATAGGGGTGTCTCTAGTTTTAAGTAGCTCTTAAAGCCGTTTAATTTTAGTATTAGCTACTGCAAGCTCTTCCTAGGGGGTCAAGACGGCGACTATTTTACTATTAGAGGTATTTGCGGGTCCTACAGCGGCTTTGCCAGCTGCTGTATTTCTTAGCATAGTGGTAGGGATATTAGGTAATTTCTAGTGTTTGTTTATTTTCTAGGGGTTCTAGTCTATATATATCCTATTCTTAGGTTTCGCGTTCTATTTATGTTCTTTTGGCTTTTAGGGGTCTGTCCTGTCCTTATAGTCCTGGTAATGTCCTTAGGGTCCTATTCTGTGTCCTTTATAGATATATTTAAGTTCCTTTTTAGGAAGAAAAAGTAGTTAAGCTTTAGATAATGTTAGCAACTCAGTTAGTTAAGGCACAAGCACGGCAAGAGGGACGCGCAAGCCTGTACAATTGGTAGTCTATAAACAAGAATCCAAAGCTAGAGAAAGGAAGGAGAAAAATAGCAGCGCCGCTCGATATTTTATACGGTCCTCGAGTCACGTGACTCGCGTCTACTATAATCCACGTCTGCCAAGATCTACCGTTTTCCACTAGCGCCGTAACACAGGACAACCTCTAGACGTCCCTTAGATAGTCGTCGGTCACGTACTGGAGGCACGTGCCCGTAGTATATAGTCTCCATAATCCCAGAGGCCTTACCTTCTTAAGGATTTGTCTCTCTTACTAATCTATCCTATTCTATAATTATGTCCTTATAGCCCCCTATCTATAAAGTCCCCTCACATTTAAATCCTTCCTACTCTATCTGGAAGGGTAGCTGGCTTTAAAAACCAGATTGTTTATTTATATCTTTTATTTACATCTACCATCCTTCCTTAAAATCTTGTAACGACCTAAATAGAAACTCCACAAATACCTTATAGACAGCCGTCGCGCTAAGGCAGGAAGGTCCCTTTAATAGTAAGAGATTGCGATAATATAAACCTCTAGGCAAGACGGCCAAACGAGCCCTAACACCTAGATGCATTAAAAGCTCGAAGACTCTCGCATACCTATAGTTACTGGCAACGCTAAGGAAAATGTAAACACCCTCTATAACGGTCACAATACTACTAAAAAGCAACCAGAACCCCTCTAGCCCTACTTAGGCTAATTAAAAGATTAAGCGCTAGACGTAACCCTAAAATCTTCCCCTAAACTAGAAATGCCAGAGAAATATACTAATATGCCTAATTAGGGACCTAACCGGAACCCTCCTGGAAGACCACCGGCCTATAATTAGCATAGTAGTGGCGTATAGTCTGCTTACAAGCTAAGTAGGCCTACCCCTTTAGGTAATTTAACCTAACTACTAACTTAAGACTTAAGCCTCATAGGGAAACCCGTATTAGCTACTAGTACTAACACTACCTCTATAGCCAGAGCTTCCTTAAGCCTAAGGTTAGAAAGTTAAGAGCCCTATACTAATTTTCTTTAAAAAGGATATTAGGAAGCTGCCGTAAGGCTCTTAGAAGCTATATAGGAAGGAGCTACTAATAAATATATTAGAAACCTCTAGGGGCAGGTCTAGATTTGGTAGAGCTTAATCTAAGCTAGATAAAATCTTTTATAACCTGGCTAAGGCTAAGGGCCTTTTAGGGGATACCTAGTACCTACCTAAGGAGGTATAAAAGACTTAGAGAGTTATCTATATAGTAAATAGAAAAAGGATATAGACTAACTAGCTAAGGCCTCTAGTAGTCTAGAACTCCGCTAGAGACCTAACGCCCAATAGTTAGATAATTGGGTTTGTAAAATAGATAACTTCTTTAAAATGCTAATAATATAAGATAATACCAAAGAGCGTACCTATTGGATTATTAGTAAGATTAAAGATTAATCCCTAAACCAGATCGCACTAAATTAGCTTAGTAAAGAGCAAATTACTATATGGCCGTAGCTATAAACCTTCCTAAAGAAGTGGACTTAAAATCTATATGTTATATAATACAATTATATAAAACTATTTTGGAATAGGATATAGCTTAACTACTACGATTTCCGCTAGTTTATAAACTTTATAGAAACTTATGCTTAACTAATAGATTTAGAGCCCTTTAAAAACGAGGACGGTAGCATTTATAAAAAGGAGAAAATTGGATTTATCTAGGCTAGAATTAAGCTAGCAATTTGTGATAAAATAAAGCGCGTAGGAGCCCTATCGCGGATTACTATATATACGGATTTTAAATAAGCGGTTCTAAACGCTAAGGATATAGTAAGGAACTAGACCTCTTTTAGTAAGAAGCTAGGGGGTAACTAGAAACGCGGGGACTTTAGTAGCAATATAGGGCAGACCTAAACTTTAAAGAAGCCGTTTTTAAAGAGAAATCTAAAAGGGTTAAAGTTAGGGACCTTAAGTAATGGGAAAGACTCCTAGGGCCAACCTAATACCTATCTAGCACCCTTATAGGAATACTCTAAAAAGTTAAGAGAAAACTTCTTTAGAGGTAAACCTAATTAGAAAAACAAGCAGGGTAATAACCGCACTAATAATCTAAAAAAAGAAAAGCCCTAGTCGCGGACCTCTCCTAGCTATAACTAGGGCAAGATATAAAAGGAGAGACTCTCTATATTACTATTAAGCTAGAAATGGTACTCCCTATAGGCGAGGTATGTTAGTTCTAAGCACTATATAACAGCGGCGTCGAAATTAATCTTATATAATATAATTTGGTAAAAGAGCATAAGCTTATCCTATTATTAAAGTAACGGAAACCTATTATAGGGTTCCTAAATAAGTATTAGATTAAACTATATAGTGCCTATAAGCTTATAGTGTTAATGGCCGATATATATAACTATACTAAGGTGGTTAGCCCACAACCCTTCTAGGCGGCTAACTTTGTAGGCTATAACCTTATTCTTAGATATCCTTAGCTTATAAAAGCAGATCCTAAGATACGCTTTAAAATAGGAGCCTTTAAATAGTAGAACAATAAAGAATTAAAAGGGCGTATTTTACTAATAAGCTTAAAAGATATCCTAGAAGATATAGCTCTAGAAGAAATAGTATACACCCTATACCTAAAGGAGTATTAGATCTAACCCTTATTTTATAGCAAGATAGGTATAGAGCCTAGTATAGGTAATAACCCTTCTATAATAGATACCCTATAGGGAACTACTAGATAGGTCGCAGAGACACTATAGGGAAGCAGCAATCTTAAAGATCCTATAAGATACTTCTACTACTATAGGTTACTCTGGCTTAAGCAATATATAGAGAGTATGCTACGACACCTTAAACGCTGTGTTAAAGAGTTCCCTACCCTCCACTGGCTACTATATAAAACTGTCTAATATACAGTGGCAACTATGTATAAATAGCTACTATAGCGCGCGACGCTGCCTATAAGCGTCCTAAGGGACCTCCGGGATCTACCTAATAATAACGTAGAGGACAAACGCAACCCTAATTTATTAAATATCCTAGTAGGCCTAAGGGACTTACTAAGGGTATTTTTAGGTAGGTGAGTAAAAGTCCTTTAGCGGAACTTAGAATATAATTATATAACTAATCTAGAAGAAGGTAAACGACTATTAAACCTTTCTATCTATAACCTCTCTTGTAAAGAGCTTAAGATCCTATAGGAGTACCTTAATAGCTTACTAAAAAAGGGATGGATATAGCCTAGTAAGTTACTAGTAGGCGCGCTAATCCTCTTTATCCCAAAACTAGATGGGACTATAAGGCTATACGTAAACTACTATAGTCTTAATAAGATCATAATTAAGAACTGTTACCTACTACTACTAGTTAATAAAATACTGGATTAACTATTTAGGGCGAAGATCTTTATAAAGCTGGACCTATAAAACGCCTATTATAGGCTCTATATTAAAGAAGGGGATGAGTGGAAGACCGCTTTTAAAACCTAATACGGCTACTTTAAGTATATAGTAATGCCTTTTAGACTGGCTAATACGCCTATAATATTTTAATTATATATTTATAGAGCCTTAGGGGGACTAGTTAACTGTATATATATTATCTACCTAGATAACATTCTAATCTACTTAGAAGATGAGGATTAGTACAAGTAATATATCCGCAAAGTGCTAAAACACTTAGATAATTAGGGCCTCTACGCTAAGGCGTTAAAGTATATTTTTAATACTAAGCAGGTTAAGTTCCTGGGTTATATTATAACGCCTATAGGTATAGTTATAGACCTAGTATAAGTATAGATAATTTAAGAGTGACTGGAGCTAGAAAGCTACTAGAATGTTTAAGTATTCCTAGGCTTTACCAATTTCTATAGGCGCTTTATCTATAACTACTTAGACGTTGCCTAATACCTATTTAACTATATTACTAAAGCTTTCTAAGACCTAGCCTAAGAAGTAAAAAGCTTAAAGGTGGGAAGGAAGAAAACCAAAAAGGGACTAACTAAATAGTATAAACTATAGACATGGCCCGGAAAGGTCTAGGAAGCCTTTTAGGAACTATACGTAAAGTTTATAAAAGCTCTACTATTACGGTATTTTAACCCAGATTAGCCACTAATAATAGTTACTAATATATTAAATTTTGCCCTTATTAGTATCCCACTGCAACCTAATAGGCATCTAGACGCTACCCAGCTCTACTAAAGACCAGTAGTATTTTATAGTAGAAAATTCTAGGGACCTAAAGTTAGGTATTATACCCATAATAAGGAACTGCTTACTATAGTTAACTGCTTTAAATAGTGGTGATACTACCTTAAGCACACAAGCCATACCACTTATATACTCTCAGATTATTATAATCTACGCTACTTTATAACTATAAAGGAGCTTATACCTTAATAAGCTAGATAGGCAGAGGAGCTTGTATAATTTAACTTTAAGATTAAATATAAGCTAGGGGAAAATAACCCTGCTAACAAACCGTTATAATAGCTAAACTATGCCAAAGGCTTTAAAACGGGAGAAGGAAAACAGATAATAGATATCTTACTCCCTATATTGCAGAACAAGCTCTGGGTATAGGATGCTTAAGCACCCATAGCTCTATGCATTAAGTTTTAGGCAGTGCAAACCCTATTGGTCTCCACTAATGTTCCAGCTGGTACCCGGTCCATTACCAATAAGGGTCCGAAAATACCTAAATAGGATGTCCCTAATATAAGTTTAGAACTTAGTAATACACCACCTTTAATTACTAAGCTATCCCCTTAAACTAAAAGTAAAGCCATAGAACAATTAGAACCTAGAGCCCTATAACAACTAAAGGACTTTAACCTTATAGTGGCCTTCCTAACGCACACGCACCAAGAAGTTATAAGATCTATAGTACTATCTAGTCTTATACTTGGAGTAGTATAAGGCGAAACAGCTTTCACCTAGAAACTATCTAAAAGGTTAACGGATCTTATCTATAAGGTATAACAGAGGGACGCCTCCTATGCTATCTTTAATATAAAAGTAGACCAGAAACATAACGGAAAGGAAGCTAAAAGGCGCTAAAATTAGGAACTGGACCTAATAGGCCTACTATGTAAAAATAGTAAGGTTTAGGTGCTATAAGAAGTAAATCTATAACAGAATATCCTTATAAGGAATTATAATAATCCTTTAGGCGGCCACTATAGTTAAGTTAAAACAGTAGAATTACTTTAATGTAAATACTACTGGCTAAAGCTTAAGCAGGAAGTAAAGAAGTATATTAGCTACTATAAGAAGTGTTAAGTATACAAAATCCAAAGGCACAAGCTATGGGGTTTACTTAAATTAGTTCCCCCCACTAGTAAGCTATAGCAATATTATGCTATAGACTTTATTACGGATCTTCCGCCCTTAAAAGATAGGTAAGGATAAATATATAATTTGGTCCTAGTACTTATTAATAGGTTTTTAAAGTATGTCTAATACCTTCCTGTTAATAAGATAATTAATATATAAGCGCTTACAAATCTAATTAAGGAGAAATGCTTTCTTAAAGTAGATTAACCACACTCTATTATTACTAATAGGGGTAGCGTCTTTATAAGCCAGTACTGGTTAGATTTATACTTTTATTTAAAGATAGACCACTGTTATAATACGGCTTTCTATCCGCAGATAGATGGGTAAATGGAACGCTAGAACTAGGAACTGGAGTCATATCTACAAATATATTTAAACTACTAGTAAAACAATTAGTGCGAGCTACTTCTATACGTGGAATACGCTTATAACTTAAAACAATATACATTATATTAGTTTGCACCAATCCAGATTACCTATGGCGTCTAACTATTAGGATTCAATGGTATACCTAACAATTACTGGCTAAGGCCGTATAATTAATTATGGGATCCTACCAGGAAGTCTAAGGACATCCACCAGAGAGTATAAGGATACCTTAAGGAATAGGAAAAGTAATGGAAGTATGCGAAGTAGAGCCTACAAAATACGCAAGAGCAGTAGAGACTTTGGTACAACTACAAATACCAAAACAAGCATTTTGGCGTAAGCGATAAGGTTCTATTATGTTTAACAAATATTAAGACCCGTTAACTATTAAAGAAGCTTAATATAAGATACATAGGTCCCTTTTAAATTAAGAAACGAATTGGCAAGCTAGCCTACTATCTCTAGCTACCCCTATCTATAGCCCGTGTATATCTAGTATTTTATATAAATCTACTAGAGCTATGGTATAGACTACTACTAGAAAAGAACTTCCGTCTAGGCCCAATTGAACACCCTAAAGTGGTAGGTAAGTAGTACAAGGTTAAAGCTATACTACGCCATAAGTCTATCAAGAATAAGCTTTAATATAAAGTTAAATGGCTAGGCTGGCCTACTAAGGACTCTATATAGGAACCAGAGGATCACCTTAATTATTATAAAGATATTCTAAAAGAATATTAGGACCAAGGTCTATAATCTGCAAATCATAAAAAGCGCTCTAATACTACGGTGTTATTACAACCTATAAAGAAAGCTTATAGTAGGCTAAAAGAGGCCCTAAAGAGTAAATAGGTTAAATTAGATATAGAATAGACAAGCTCTAGAAACCATAAGGATTAATTAGGGCTACGGCCTAAGGCAGGATAGGTCCTCAGCCTTTTTATGTATATAGTATAGAATTAATAGGGTATTTTGCTAGAATTGCATTCCTATTTATTAGTCTATATCAGGAATAGTGTTCCTATGCCTTCCCAAATACTTTATAAGGCCTTTCCAATTACTACTATATACAAGAATTAATCCTAAATGCCTAAATTAAAAGCTACTATACCTTATCCCTAGGTGTAGGATTAGTATCCATCGGCCCACTAAGTAATGGCTGATGGGAATAAGATCTAGATCCAGATCCCTTAGTAGGAGTATAGGTAGGTATAAAAATAGGGACAGGCCGATAAGGTGTAGATAGAGTAGAGATCCTTAAACACTTAGCACTAATATTAGGCCTAAACCAGTACTAACGAAGTTCTTAAGGCGTAAGCTTATAGTTAATAAAAATATGCTTAAGCCTAAAATAAATAAAGACGTTGGCTAGCTAGTAAAAACCAGAACCACTAAGACCTTGCTCCGGCAATTATTAATTACCTATCCGCTAGGTACCCGAAGGGTAACCTACCTAATACCGCATTATATTATGCTCTTTTAAAACTTAATACGTATATATAAACTCCTTCTTATAGTAAATAGTAACCTTCTTCTTATCACCCTCATCCTTTACCCTATCCTTAGTATACTAACCTTGCTCCCTTATCAGGCGTTACTGGCTAGCTTACTAGGAATTATGGGTGGTATAGATAGCTGTGGCATAGTCTTAAATTTAACCTAGATATTTAGCGTTAGCGCTAAAATAAGAGAGAGCCTGGGCGATATAGTAGTTAAGGATATTAAAGGATTGTCGCCACTTAGGCCCAGGCTATATTAAAGCCTAAAGTTAGCAATGGAAACCTATTAAGGATAGGAAAGCTTACCTTAATGCAACTACCGCTCTTAATACACATGCATTAATTATAAGGACTAAAGGTATTAGACCTTATATAGTAGGTCTTATTGCAAGCATCTAGAATCTTTTTATTAGACTTCTGGTCTTTTAAGGACGTGCATATAAAGTCATTCAGGCAGGACTAGCACCAGTTATAGGTTAGCGGAGGTTGGGGTTCTATATACAGCGGCAGGGCTAGAATATGCTATAGAATCGGATTAGAAGAGCAGTCAGTAGGAGAATAAAGAGGTATATTAAATTAATAATAGAAAAAAAAGAAAATCTTAATAATATATTAAAGATACGTCTAAATTTAGACAAAGGGTAATAATGGGAAGTAAGGTGTTAAAGAAAAGGAGCAGCTTAATAAGTAAGGTGTCTCTATACTTTACCTCCCAATACCCTTCTAGTAAATAGCCGCAACCTTGCTAATATAACTCCGTTATAATAGCGTAATTTAGAAGGAAGGAAACACGCGTATAAGCTATTTAGTTATTACTTCCTTACAAAAACTAATTACGCGGCCAAGGAAGGCAATTGAGACGTCAATTATAGACGTATATAGGTGAAATTATATCTAAAACAATACTACGGTATTAAAGAATAATGTTATAGACGTTCTTAATAAATCGTATAATAGCTAGAGGCGCTATTGTAAAGTGTCCCTTCTGTTTGCTAGGCAGTAGAGCTACGCTAAATATATAGCACAGAACCAACAAGAAAGGATTATAGATTAATATCTTAAAGGTTAAAGACAACGGCAAGCCAAGGCTCTATACGTTAAATCCTATACCAAAAGGTCCTATAGAACCATATTAGGAATACCAAATTGCCTATAATACTCGCGATTAATTACAGACCGATATAAAGGCTTAGAAGTAGAGTTGCATAAAAATCCTTGGGTTAGCCTAGGTAGTCACCGGCACGTTTCCAGTAGGCTTTTAAGGGGTCTCCTGGCAATCCTCGCATCTTTTCTCTAGTTATGTTTTTTCCTTATTAAGGTTTTTAGGAGTTTAAAGTAGGGGTTAGATAGATAGATAATATATAGTAGCATACTAACATCTCCCTAATATCTCTCTGAACCCCTTTTAGGACGAGCCCTTATAATCTCCCTACTGTAAGGTAATGGCGATTAGGGGCCAACCGTAAGAAGGGGGGGGGGCAATGTAAGGGATATTATTGCGGACACCTTGGGTTGCCTTCAGGACAACCTCCAGACGCCCCTTAGATGGTCGCCGGTCACGTGCCGGAGGCACGTGCCCGTAGTATATAGTCTCTACGATCCCAGAGGCCTTACCTCCTTAAGGATTCGTCTCTCTTACCAATCTATCCTGTTCCACAATCGTGTCCTTATAGCCCACTGTCTACAAAGTCCCTCATAATACCGCTATATCCGCCAAGTAAAGAATCTAATATATACTAACTTCCTACTAGATCCTAAAGATAATTATTTTTCTTAATTTAAAGAACCTAATATTACTATATAGGGACATAATTTATTTATAGTTGGTATATTATAGGTACTAGGAAGCATAGGCTAGAAGAGCTGTTTAGCTTTATTATATATTATTAGCTATTATAGATAAAGACAGACTATATAAGGAGTTAAGAAAGCCTAACTTTAAAATCTATATTCTACTCTCCTCTAATATACTTACCTATAGTGCTAATATTTTTAATTTTAACTATATTGCGTAGTATTATATATATAAAGATAAGTTTATTAATATAATATAGTAACGACTTGGATATAGTATTTATAGTAGTGGTTAGATAGGTAAGGCGATATTTCTAATTAAGAATTGGTATAAAGGTCCACGTAAGGATATTACTAGGCTAGCCAAAAATTACGGTTGTACTAGTAGAGCCTTCTAATCTTAGCTAAGTTAACTTAGCTATAAATATTGTATTAAGTAATAGGTGTTATAAGAGGATAGGGCTGCCAATTTTGCTAGTAATATATCTTTAAGAGTATCTATATATAGTAATGTTAATTCTAATATATCCGCATCTAATATAGGGCAAAAGCTTAGTCTGAGTAGAATATTTATAGTTCTACCTATAGATATTTTACTAAAGAAGCTAGCGTAGCGCCTAAAGACTAAAGCTAAGAAAAGAGCAGCTTTTTTCTATTATATATATGCTCTTATAAATAAGGAAAAGGGCTACTTATGAAAAATTATATTAGAGAACTATAAGGAGCAGTCTCCGTCTACTAATAGCTAGGGTTGTTGCTCTAACTATAATCCTACTTTATAGGCTTTTAAAGAGTTTAATATCCGTAAGCTATATATAAAGAGGATTCTAAGGAAGATATAATAAAAGGCCTTTGCCGTAAGCGTAAAGAGCTAGTTTTATAGCTAGGTAAAAAAGAAATATTAGTATACTATTTAGAATCTAACCTTAAGCTACATTATATTTAATAAGCAAATTGCCACTCTTTATAGCTGCGCCTAGTATATAACTAGCTATAAGGCACTTAAGAAAAACCTACCTAATTGGAATTGTGGTTAGCTTAGTAATAATCTAAATAAGTTTATTGCCTTTATTTAGGAGGAGGTAGAAAAGGTAAATTAGGTAAAGAGCTAGCTATTAGCATTAGTAAGTAAATTAAAAGGTAGCGTAAAGCGGATATTACTATGATCTAGGGTAGCAGAGAGGCGTATAGTATTAGCGGCTTAAAGTCTGTAAATATAAGTAGCTTAGCTACCTTAATTAATATCCGCTAAAAATTTGTATGTAGGGCTGCTAATACTATTACCTTTTTAGCCTATATCTAGTAGAAACGCGTAGCTGGCTAGCTTAAACTCTAGCTAGTAGAATACTTCTAGGCTATGTATACTAATACCTTATAACGGATATCTGTCCTAGCAACGCAATAGTTAGGTCTAGTTTTTAATATAGGGCGGATATTTAGAATCCTAAAGTTAGGCTAGGTATTAATAGCCCTAGGGCAACAATTAGTGTTAGTTATTATTAGGTATTAAGTATCAGCCTCTTAGATATTAGGGTCTATACTATAATAATAGATATTAACTCCCTATAGCTCCTGGATATTTAAGTCTATACTATAGTATTAGAAACTAGTCTCTAGGATAGGCTAGATATTATAGCTTATAAGGCAGCTCCGCATCTTAACCCTTAGAATAATCTAGATATTAGAGCTTATAGCGTAGTATTAGGTCTTAGCCCTTAAAGCAATCCGGATATTAGAGCCTATAGCAAAGTATTAAGTCTTAGCCCTTAGAGTAGTTTGGATATTAAAGCTTACAGCGCAGCATTAAATCTAAATCCTTAGGGTAGTCTAAGTATTAGAGCTTATAGTGTAATACTAAGTCTTAACTTTTAGATAAGCCTAAGGTTTAATATTCGCAATATAGCATTAGATCTCCAACTATAAAAAATTCCAAAGTTTAAGATCTATAGTGTAGCACTAGTTCCTAGGTAGTAGGAAATCTGGAAATTTAGAATTTGTAATATAGTATTAGATCTCCGCTTCTAGAGAATCCTAAGGCTTAGGATTTAAGTTATAATACTAAATCTCCACTCCTAGGAAACTCTAAGGCTTAGAGTTTACAGGCTAATACTTAATCTCCACCCTCTAAACTAGGTGCAGTTTAGAATTCGCGTATTAATGCTTAATTCCTACCATCTAAATTAGGTGCGGCTTAGAATTTGCAGTCTAATATTCAATCTCTACTCTCTAAACTAAGCGCGGCTTAGAACCTACAGCCTAGTACTTAATCTCCGCCCTTGGTTTTAGATATAACGCAGCTTCAGTAGGTTGGTATTTAATATTCCTTAGCGTTCTACTTATTTGTTAACTTAACTAAGACTAGGGCAGAGCTCTAATTAATATCTAGGTATTAAGTGTTGATCTTTATATATACATTTAAATAGTCTATTAAATTCTTATCTAAAGAGATATTAAGATTTATACTAAAAGCTCCTAAAACCTGTAGAACCTATATTATATTAGCTATTTAGTTTAAGTGTCTTATAATCCTCTTAACTAGATATTATCCGTTCTTCTTAGGCTACTATACCTTAAGCCTCTTAGCTAATATTAGATCCGCCTTATAATAAGAGAAAACAAAAGGACATATCTGCGTACTTTAAAAGTAAGAAATCTACTTACTAAGTAAACCCGATATCCGCTTAACCCTTCTCTAACACCTTAATTAAGCGGTAATTCTATATTAATATCACTTTATAAGTCAACTAAACAGCGCCTACTTACTTTAATTAGTAGTAACTTAACTATAAAGGATTTACATATTATAAATAAGCGTATATAAAGTGGTTAATGTTTACTAAGGTAAGTTACCATAGCAATTACTTATTAGTAAGCTAATTTAATAAAATATATAGCGCGGATATTTACCTTTAATTAACCTTTATACCTTCTACCTCACAGCGTTGTACTATAAACTTTACTATTGTTGTTTTATCTACTATCTATTAGCATACTACTCTCTATAATGCCTTCTTTTATATCTCTAAATATATCTAATAGCTATTTAGTTAAGGAACTTAATATATATAATATTGACAATAAAATAATTGAGGACGCTTTTAAGGACGCTTTTTCTTTTACTAATCCTTTAGGGTCTCTACCTAAAGAGTAAGCTTTCTAATACTAAATTATGCCTATAGCTAATATAATTTTAGGAAATATATACTAAAGCACTCTTTATTAGATCTAGCAGAGCACTATAATAAGACTATTGTAAAATCCGCTGGAAATCCGCTTACCTCTTCGCTGTCTTACTCTTTGCCACCTACTTCTTTACCTCTTACCTCTTTGCTACCTGCCTTTAAGCTACTTATTTCTTTGCCGCCTGCTACTTCTAAAAGGTTTAATTATTATTATACTTCTGCTTCTCTTAAGAGGTAGGCTAATAGAATTACTGCGTAAAATGTTTAGTATAAGATAGCCTTTAAATTGTATATGTTAACTATACTATTTTAATATCTTGTCTACTAATTTACCTCTTATAGTAACCCAATAGAAATGTTAAAGGTTTTAGATAATAATAAAAAGAGTAATCTTAATAACACCAACTCTCCTAAAAGCCCTTATAAGCTCCGTAGTACGTAGACAGCCCAAGCTATAATATTAGATATTAATATAAATAAGCGCCTTCCTATTTAAGTGCTGTTAGTAAATAAATAGTATACCCTAAAAGCTAGTGCTTGGGAGAATATAAAGGAAGCTTGCTAGTGGATATATACCCACGTCCAGAATATTAAGGGTAGCTCTAGTATGCTGTGCAATCCGCTATGCGCTCTATACGTTAAGTAAGATTATAAATATTGCGTTTATAAGCAGAACTCTAAGCCGTATTTTAGAGATGCGTGCTTAAGATATTGCTTAAGTGGTAGGTTATATAAAAAGGTATATGCTAATAGTATACTATTATTCTATTAGCTAATATATATATAGGATAGTTTACTAAGACTAGAGCCGGTTATACCTTAGCGTAAAAAATGTGTATAATTAGCTTCTGCTAGTAGTCCGGCTGGAATGCCTACTAAAAATATATAATATCCACGTAGCTTTATACCCGTACTATCCCCCTTATAGAGACTTCCCCTCCCCCTAAGACTCTTACTTATAGTAATATACGTAGCTGTAGAGGCACCTGTTCTACTGCTGCTCCTTTTACTTTTTTACTAATTTTTAGCACGCCTGGTGCTGCTTTTAGTACTACTACCGCTCCTGCTAGCACGAAAAATATTAGGGTGTATTTAGTAATTGCTGTTTCTATACGTGTTAATATAGTTTATGAATAGGTAACTAATATAGTAAAAGATGTTTAAGCTATAGACCGCCGGTTAAATAAGTTTAGAGATTCTCTAAGTAAGATAAAGGATAAGCTTACGCCCTTAAGGTGTAGTATTACAGCACTTATACGTAATGCCAGGTTGCTAGATAAAGAATTTAAGTAGATATAGGTTGGCTATTACTATAGGTTAGCTATTACTGTGGGTTAACTATTATTATGGATTTAGAGTAATAAAATAGTAGCTCTTACCTCTTTGCTACTACGTATATAGGAATTAAGTCTCTACCTTATATTTAATAGATATACTTAATTAATATTATAATATCTATATAAGCTAAGATGAAAATATCTGTATAAGCTAAGATGAAGATATTTATATATCCGCACCGTTAATAATTACTAAGGTAAGTTACTATAGTAGCAATTATTTGTTAGTGAGCTAATTTAATAAAATTGGTAGTATAGATATTTACCTTTAATTAACCTCCGTACCTTTTCTTCCTCTACTAACCTTCTACCTTATAGCACTACACCATAAACTTTATTATTGTTATTTTATCTACTGTCTCTTAATATTCTACTATCTATAATGCCTTTATTTACGCCTATAAACGATATTAATGCAAATAATAGCAGCTAGGTAGTTAAGGAACTTAATATATACGGAATAAACGAGGATACTATTAAGTACGCTATAGCTGCTCTTACTAAGCCTTTAGACCCTATTCCTAAAGAGTAAGCTTTCTAATACTAAATTATGCTTATAGCTAATGTGATTTTAGAAAATATATATCAAATCGCTCTTTACAGGATTTAATAAATAATAAAAATATAGATAGAGCGGAATCCGCTGAAAATCCGCGCACCTTTTTAATGCCTACTTTTCCGTTACCTATATCTTTGCTATAGACCACTTTGCCGTTAGTTTTTTCGCTGTCCGCTTCTTTATTATCCGCCTCTTTGTTACTACTACCTAATACTTCTAAAAGGAGGCTTAATAAGGCTTGTTTATCTTCTTTTCTTAAAAAGTAGGCTAAAAAGGCTGCTGATATAAATCTGAAGGCTAAGATAGCCATTAAATCGTATATGTTAGTTATACTGTTTTAATATCTTATCTACTAATTTACCTCTTATAGTAACCTAAATATTATTTATAAGGTTTCTTTAGATGGCGAATCTTTAGATAGCGGCAAAGATAAAGATCTTAATAACGCCAACTCTTATAATCTCCACAGCCCTTATAATCTCTATAGTACTATAAATATAAATAAGCGCCTTCCTATCTAAGTGCCGTTAGTAAATAAATAGTATACTTTAAAAGCTAGTGTTTGGGAGAGTATAAAGGAAAGTCGCTAGCGGATATTAATATACGTCTAGAATATTAAGGGTAGCTTTAGTAAGCTACGTAACCCACTATATACTCTATGTAAGAAGTATAGCTATAAATATTACGTTTACAAGAAGAACTCTAGGCCTTATTTTAGGGGTACATGCTTAAGATATTATATAGATGGCAGGTCGTGTGGAAAGGTATATGCTAATAGTATACTGTTATTCTGTTAGCTAACACATATATAAAAAAGTTTACTAAATTAAGAGCCGGTTACACCTTAGGGCAAAAAATGTGCGAAGTTAGCTCCTACTAATAGTTTAGCTAAAACGCCTACTAAGAAGGTATAATATCCGCGTGTTAATAATATGGATATTGCTAATATCCGTATAGCTTTATTCTCGCACTATTCCCGCCTACGCCACTACGCCTCCCCCCCTATTAAGACTCCTACTTGTAGTAGTATGCGCAGCCGTAGAGGCACTTACTCTGCCGCTGCTTCTCTAACTCTTTTACTAATTACTAGCATGCTAGGTACTGCTGTTACTATTACTACTTCCGTTAGCATAGAATCTATTAGGGTATATTTAGCAATTGCTATTTCTGTACATATTAATATAGTTTATAAATAGGTAACTAATATAGTAAAAGATATTTAAGCTATGGACCGCTAGTTAAATAAGTTTAGAGATTCTTTAAGTAAGATAAAGGATAAGCTTGCATTCCTAAGGCGTGGTGTTACTATATTTATATATAATACTGGGCTACTGGATATCAAATAAGTAGATATAAGTTAGCTATTACTATAGGTTGGCTATTATTGCGGGTTAGCTGATATTATGGGTTTATAATAATAAAATAGTAGCTCTTACCTTTTTGCTACCTTATATATAGAAACCAAGTCTCTGCCTTAAATTTAATAGATATACTTAATTAATATTGTAATATCTATATAAGCTAAGGTGAAGATATCTGTATAAGCTAAGATAAAAGATATCCGTATAAGCTAAGATAAAGATATCTATATAAGCTAAAATAAAAGATATCCGCACAAGCTAAGATGAAGATATTTATATATCCGCACCATAAAATAGCTAACTACTATATTATATACTACGCACTAAGAAGATTATATGCTGGCTAGAATTAATATTAATAAAAAGAACTTGCTTAATATATTAAAACAGAAACGTACTATAAACCTAAGTATTTAAAAGTCCTCTAGTATATTATCTGTAGCCTTATTAAATCCATCCTTAGGGGGGTTATATAGTAAACCACTAATATAAGATATCCGCATATTAAAATTAGCAATGCCGCCCTATAAGAGCCGCTTTAATCTAAGTTAAAAAATAGTAGGTGCCTTAAACCTAACGTCCCGTATACGCTAACGCATAATTAAGTCCTTAGCAATTATATCTATAAGGGACTGGATATTAACCGCAGGAGACTTAATTATATAATTGGATATTATCTGCTTACTAAATGCGCCCTTAAACTTAGCACGAAGAAGTCTAGTATAGCTTATAGTAAGAATACTCCACTTAAATAGAGAGTCTATTCTAAAGGTTAAGTTTCCGCGTAATTAGAGTAGCTCCTTTAGCTAAAGATTTAGTAGTTTATTAAGTTAATCAGCTTTAAAAAAGCTATTTGGCTCTTTGCAATTATTAATTAACCTATTTATAAGTATGGCCCGCTAAAGTACTGGATTATACACCTCTATTATAATTAACCTCTAGAAGTACATTATTTTAGATATATAGTTATTACTCCTTAATTTAGTAAAGTAAAGGCAAAGGTAGGCAATTATACGGTTTAGAAGGCTGATATCCGTATACTTAATAGCATATTTCAACACTTTATATATTTTAACCACCTATAGATACCAAATATAATTAAAGAACTTTACGTTAATAATCTAAGCGGGCTAGCTTATAGTAGCGGAACTGGGTTCTATAAGTAATTAATCTATAATCTAAGAACCTCTATGGGCGGAGGTCTATGGAGGAACTAATTTATTAGCCTTGTGGCCGACTTTAGAGCTAAAACCTACTGCATAAATATCCTTAATATGCTATAGAAACTGCTTGGGCGTCAAGAATCTAATATATCTTTTAATCGTGCCTTCTTTGTAGATGTTAAGCCTATCGCGGATATATATTAAAAAGAGCGCAATAATGCGCATATTAAAACTATATAGTACTAGCTCTTTAAGATAGTAGAAGGGAGGGCGCTTTATAGGAATATTTTATCGCCTAAGGTGATTTATATAAGTATAGAGCGTAGAGTACTGCTGTATATATTGCTTACTACTAAAGAAAGTCTTTATAATTATATATAGGAAGTTTAACTAAAGGTGCTAAAGACCTAAAATAGGTAGTACCTAACGGTGGCTATTATATAAGAGCGTAGCCTCTGCCCGCTTCCGCTTATAGGCGTAAATAACCTTTATAATTTTCTAGTTACTATACGCTAAATATAATTAGTCCTAAAAATTATTATTATAATTAAGCTATAGTTGCTCTAGGAAGATTGTCTTAAGTATATAGTAGTTGCTATTTATAGAAGCCTTGCTCTCTATAATAGGGCCTAGGTTTATATAGGTTGTCTTTATAGATAGCAGAATATTAATCTTAGGCATATACGGATATTTAAGCTTAGTGTTAGATTTAAAAATACCATTTATAGTAACCGGATATGTGCTTTAGAGAGTATCTATAATTATAAAAATAGATATCTAATTTTAAACGCTATTATATATATTGCCTAGATGAATTATCTGATAGCATTACCCACCCTTTCAAAACGATATACCCCCTATAACTTTACCAACATACCTTTATATTTTATAAATAAGGCCTTATTTTATAGCTCTTTACTAGAGCTGTAAAACGAGCCCCTATTTATATAATTTGGAGCCATATTAGTAGGGCTAAAGGGGGTAGAGCCGAATTTTGCATATTACCTCTATATTAAAACGATAAATAAGTTTATTAGAACTTTTTCGACTTTTAGAGCTCTTGCTGCACCTAGCCCAAAAAGACCAAACCAACCAAAAGAACCCTGAAAAACACCCTAATAATCCCCTAAGATATATGCATTACAGGGAAGGCACAGGTGGAACAACAGTGGTATGTAGTTACGCGCGACTGCCAGACCTATACCCAACAATGGCCCCCTATAATAACAACAAGGACGGGCAAATACCACACTAGAAAGCGGAAATACCCTAATTAAGAAGGTATCTAACAAAATATAAAGCCTATTAGACGCGTCTAATATCTAGAACTATAGGGGAGCATCTATTAGCTATTATAAACTAATATAGCTAGTAGAATGGCTCTAGTTTAGCAAACCTTAGGCGCCCCTCTAGCAAATCCTTAATTAAATCCTCCAACGGCTAAATAAAATTAAAGATAAACAAAACCCCCCCTAACAGGCGAACCGTACCTGGGCCGCTATAGCTATGCTTCTATAGCACAGGGAACCTACCCCCCTAAAAATAATAACCGGGTATATAATTACAATATAACTAAATATAGAAAAGGCAGAGGAACTTAGGGGACAATTAAAAATAGAAGTTCTTATAGAGATTTATAAGGAGGTTCACAACGCCATCATAGTCTAACACCTTAGGAGTAGAGACATTAGAGTTACCCTAAAGGACTAATAGGCAAAGGAATAGGCTGTAAGAGTAGGGGACAGGCTAGGAGAGCATATTGGCATAAAAGTGCTTCGTAAAGATTACCCAGTTAAAGTCCTGTCGGTTCCTATAAGCCTTAGGGTAGAAAGGGGACGCCAGGCGGACAATACAGCAACTATATAGGAGATAGTAAAACAAACGGAACGCCTTATACTAGGACTTGTAATTACCCAGATCTAATAGCTTTAATAGGAAAATACAAACCAAGTATATAATAAGAATAATAAGAGAATATAAGGGGCGCTAGAGACTTGCTAAGGAAACAACAAATAAACGCATAGCTCCCTTATTATCAGCGTACATATATTAGGAATGCAAAAACTCCTTATCTAAAAAGGAATAATTATAAATGGCCTTATATATAACACAAGGCTCTATAACTATAGACTATACCTGGAACGATATTATTACTACGCATAATAGGAACACACTCAATCCACATATATAGCACAGGTGTGCTGCGGCCACTATATAGGCCCCTATAATATAAGACAATATATAAATTAAGACTAAATAAAATACGTGAACTATCACCGAAGCACATATAAGGCGTGGGAGAGAGAAGACTACATTAAATATAGGAGATAGAAGGAAAGGGCTTAACAGCTACGGGAATAACTATACGCCAGGTTATACAAATGGAAATAATAGGCAATAAGCTAGGGGGACGCAGGTATCTTCCTAGCGTTTTCTACCTTTAATACTAGGGGGCTAAGCTAGCTATCCTAAGCCTTAATAGGCCAAAAGCGACGCTACGCGATATCACCAGACCGAACAGGGATATAAGGGACACATAGGACACAAGGGACATATAGAACATAAGGAAGAGGACGCCTAGTAGGAAGACCCCTATAGACGGCTACAGCAAGTTTAAGGCCGGGACAATTAAGAATTAGATTTAACGCGGCAAACACAATACACGTAGCTAGCTTATAAGGGGCATATAGCTAACCGGCGAGAATAGGGGAAGAACCGGAGGCAATAACAAACTCAGATTTAGAAAGGCTAGTAGGAATATAAGATATAGGAATAGAAAGCTTTATATAAAATAAGTAGTGGCCAGGGAGCAAATATAGGAGATAGAAGTTCTAAACATTTTAGAGAAAGTGGAAACAGAAGAAGTGAGAAGTAAAGAAAAGGTAAAGGACCCCCACTAGGGGTCCGCCACTTAACCATTATATAGTACAACTATAGTAATACGAACTACCGTCTAGTAAGGCCCCTACTAGACAGTCTAGACCCAGAGAAATACCATATTCTTACTATACAAGAGCTGTATTACAATACCTATATATAATTAACATACTGCCCCTAAGGATTCTAGCTCCTATATGAACCAAAAGCAGCTATATATGTATACTTTATGATTAGCAAAAATATCAGCCTTACCTTATAGTCATAACAGGTAGTTAACCTAGATATTACAGTTATAACTACCAGATATATAGGGGACTAGTATAAATTATTAATATCTATAACCCTAGGGTTAAAGGGGTAGTATAGACAGAGAATATTATATCTATAATAAGCTTGCTAGAAACTAAATACGCAGAGTTTATCCTACTAGGAGATATAAACCTCTACTACCTATAGTGGAGGGGCATCTATGTTACTACTAATTAATAGGCAGAGTGCCTACTAAGAGCTATAGATAATGGGGGCCTTAAGCTAGCTACCCCCCTAGGTGCAATTATATAGCAATAGGGCACCGCTAAAAGTATAATTAACCTTATAATTATAGACAAAAACCTATACTAGAGACTCAAAAGGTGCTCCCCTAAAGAAGAATAGGCACTTACCTTAAACTATATCCCTATCCAGATATAACTAGATCTGGACATTAAGGCGCAACTAAATAGCAAAAAATATATAATAAGGAAGCTTAACGTAGATAGCTTCCTTAATATAATTAAACAATAACTCTAAGACCTAAAAGAAATCCACCTAATACCAAATAAGCGAGGCTTATTAGCTACCCCTAAGGAAATTAATTAAAGACTAGAAAGGATCCAGGCAGTAATTAAAAGTGGGCTAAAAGAGCACTGCCCAGTTTTAAAACTAGGCCCCTATACGCAATATATATGGTCTGTATAGTGCGCGGCCTTTATAGCTGGCCAATAATAAGCAAGGAGGAAATACACAAGCAGCCATAATTCTAAGGATAAGAGACGATATAAAGATATAAGAAATTAGCTAAAGAATACCCTAAGAAAAGAAGTAAGGAATAACTAGAGACGGTTTATAAATAAATATACTACTAACCTAAGTCTCCCCTATAACAAGGGCCTTTAGACCATAGTAAAATGGGTAAAAAAAAAGGTGGGATACCTAATAGAAGATCTACACCTACTACCCCTATAAAGAGCAGGCGAACTATAGGCTATAAGCAATAATAATAAAAAGGCAAAGATTTTTATAAAAAGATTTTTCCCTTAACCAGCTCCAGTAGACCTTAGTAATATTACTAATAAAACACCAGTAACTCGCCTAAGGGTTAACAGCGACATAATAACTAAAGAAATGGCTAGAACTATTAGCCGCCTTTTAAACAATACAGTACTAGGACTAGATAGGATCCTAAACAAAGCCCTAAAGACCTATAGACCACTTATAGCACCTTAGCTTATAGATATAGCTAGAGCATACTTTATAATAGGCTACTACCCATAACTTAGAAGATCTATAACAACGGTTGTTTTATAAAAAGAAGGTAAAGTAAACTACTTAATCCTAGAAAGCTACCACCCTATTGCCTTAGAAAACACCCTAAGCAAGATCTTAGAAAAGGTTATAGCGGACCACATAGTAGATATAGTAGAGAAACACGCCCTACTACCACAAAGCTAAATGGGGGCAAGAAAGAATCGCTTAACGCTATTAGTACTTACACTAATCGCTACTACCATTAAAACTGCATGGGCTATGTGAAAGGACTTTATAGTATTAATACTTAGCCTAGATATCAGCGGCGCCTACAATAATATACCCTATAAGCGTCTCCTATACATCCTTAGGGCAAAGGGCTTCCCAGAATAGATTATTTAATTTGTTTAAGGATTTATAGGCCAGAAAGAAATATTACTAGTCTTTAGCAGATACTAGAGCCCCCCTATTGTAGTTATAATAAAAATACTATAAGGATTACCTCTATTGCCTATACTCTTCCTCTTCTTTATAAGCAACCTACTTAACACCTTTAAGGAAGGGGCGACCTAGGGGATAGGTTTTGTTAATAATATAAACCTAATTATATATAGGCCAACAGCCGTAGAGAACTATAGGACACTAGAGAAAGCCTATAATACCTATATAGAATAGGCAAGACAATATAGAGTCCAATTCTCACTAGAGAAATACCAGCTAATCTATTTTATAAGAAAACGTAACTAATCTGCAGATTTTTAGCATAAAATCTATATCTAAGGCTTTAGGGGTTAACCGGTTTAAGGCCTAAGGGTATTAGGAGTGTGGGTAGACAGCAAGCTCTAGTAGAGCGTATATACGGCGCAAGCGGCCTGTAAGGGCCAAGCACAGTATATCGCTATGTCCAGGATCGTTAATTCTATATAGGGTCCATACTTTTAGAGGTCACGCCTACTATATATAGCAGTTGTCCGGCTAACCATAACATATGGATCTAGTATTTGGGCCACTGGAGAAACCAAGAAAGGCCCCCCTAAATTACTCCTTAAACCACTCTAAAAGGTCCAAACAGCCTGCCTTAGGAGTATAATAGGTGGGTATAAGCGAACGGCCATAGCACTGCTTAAGAAGGAAGCTAATATTCCCCCCCTATAACTATATATTAAAGCCAATGCAATATAAAGGGTGTAAAAGGAACGCAACTCTAACGTTATAAAGTATATTAAGACATGCCTAAATAAACTATGGAGGGACCCTAGGGTGTCTTATAGGAGAAGGAACCAACAACCCTAAAGTAGGGAAGATATATTAGGAAAACAAGTAGAGAAAGTAGAAGAAGAATAGTGCGGCGCTAGGGCCTAGGCCTATATAAAGGAGAAAGGGAGACGCGTAAAAGGCCAGTAAAGATAACAGCAAGGGAGAGAAAGGAGCTAAAGTAGAGCATAAAAGAGTACTGGAAAACTATCTACCGCAACACAATACTGGTTGGACCAACGCTGGAGAGACAAATAGGAGTTAAAGGCACAGAGGCAGACTTAGGCAAGGGGAACCCAAGCTATAGCATAGGTAACGCTATAGGGGGTAAATACCCAAGGGCTCTAAGAGGGCCTAATAAAGGCGGAAAATACAATAGCAACACTCTTAAGGATAGGAATAATAGGACTAAAAGATTGGCTTTACTAGGTAGGTGTCCTAGTGGGTAGCCCAAGGTGTAAATATAGCTAGCTAAGACAGACACCAAAACATATAATACTGTTATGCCCCTTACGCACTAGCTAAGAAGCAATGCTCTTAGTAGCTGGCATAGAAAACTATAATACACTACTCTTAACATAGAAAGGCCTTAAGGCGGCTACCCGGTAGCTTATTAGCTAAAATGTGCTAGACCAGTTCCAGGTTGCAAAGGAAATAGCAATAGAAGGCAAAGGGGCGAGTAACAGGCGCCCCCTAATAACTCTATAGGAGTAGAGTACAGTGTGTGATACTAGCGCGTCTATAGGTTTATTACGGCAGCAGTGGTTCCCAAGGAGGTTAAAAAGTAAGGTAGTAGAGCACCACTGGTAACTTATAGGCGACTCGCAAGCGAGCCCTAAAAGGCGGGGAGACGGATTACAGAGTTTTCTCAAATAGAGTTTTCTCCCTATATGTATATAAGGAGTAGTCCGCGTGGGCCCAATAGGGATCCGAATCGGACATTAAGCAATAAATAATATAGAATAATATATATATTGCCTAGCGCCTTAGCAATATCCTTAATTTAAAGCTGTACTTAGTTATATAGTATACTTTAAAAAAGGCCACTAGGGGGAATATAAGATCTGTGGATAAGCTTTCTAGTAGTATAGAAATGGAAAATACTAGTGTCTCTAATTAACTAATATCGCGTTTTCTTAAGGTAGTTAAAATTATTATATATAATATAGATATTATTAAGAGCGGATATTAATTGGAGGTAAGTCTTTAACAATATTAGCGCTAGTATATTCGCCGCTAGTATTATAACCTTTCTTAGAGTATTCGGCCAATTCTATCTTTTAGTAGTTAAGCATTATATATCCGTTAATAAGCCCTAGTTTATAAAGCAGTAATAAAACCTAATACTTTATACTTATACCTTAAAGATAAAGACCAAGAAGCCAAGTAAAATAGTTAATAGAGCTTTAAGCGCGGCCTAATAAAAGGATAAACATAAGAAGAATAACCCACCCTAGGTACGGATTTCGCGATTTATTAGTTCTTAATTATGCTAATAATCCTTCTATTAGTTGGTAGAGTAGAGGGGCATATTAGCTAATTACCTTATAGCCCTATAAGAGTTAAATGTCTTTAAACTCTAGATCTAACTTCTATAGGCTAAAGATAACTATCTTCTGCTAAAGATTATAAAGCTCTTTATAAAAAATATTTATAACCGTATTAATTAGCTCTAAATGGATATCCGTAATCTCTATAATTGCATTATAGATTTCTTTATCCCCTAGAAGAGTAGCAATAAGTCCCTTTACCTTTTTCTTCTTTTTCTTTTTCTTTTTTTACGCCTTATTATTTCTTACACCTTATATTTTATTAATACTAAGCTATAGCCACGCCAAAGAAAGGTTACTAAAGGACTATTGCCACTTCTATAAATATTTTAGAATAACTCTAACCTTCTCTTCCTTTAATATCCGCTTAGCGGATACTCTAGTTAGTGTTTAAATAGACGTCCGCTAGTTAACTAATATTATATTTATAGTAGGAGTGGGCAATTTAATTATTAATATATTACCCGTTTAGCGGCGCTTTCTGCTTAACATTGTGGGGGCTAATAGGGTAGATATATTAATTAATTATAGAGCTGCTTCTATAGATTAATTTAACAGTATTTCTAAAATAATAGCTGCTATAGGGGTATAGATCAATTTTATTAAAAAAGGTAACTGCTCTATATATAAACAAAGTCGGATCACTTAAGAAACGTTAGAAAAGTCTCTTAGACTATCCCTTAACCCGTCAAGGTCCTTAGCGTAAGTGGTCTGTGCGGAACATTGTTCTCAACGAAGTCAAAAGCTTCGTATTTCTGAGAACGGCGGCTTGATTCGACCGGTTTGATTGGTGGGCTCTTATCGATACCGTAAGGACCAATTTTGACGGGTTAAGGGATAGAATCAACTTTTTAACAAAAAAGGTTAGCGATATCCGCTTGCGGATATACGTATGTCCGCTAATTGATTCTATGGTCTGAGCTTGCTGAGGTAATGAAGTGCAGTGAAGTGGAGAAGATCCTTTGTGGCTGTGGGGCAGACTTTCAAGGCGTTTCGTATCTTCACGCGGTCTCGATAAAACACCGCATTTAGGGCATCCGCACCGCGATTTGAGGGAGGATCTGCAGAATCGCATTGCCCCAACGTTCCCTCACGCCTCGTAGCTAGGCGGTAATTATTGAATTGAGAAAGTTCATCAACTGTCTCACTCCCATACCACTCCACATTTTCTTCGAAGAGCCTTACCGCCTTTGTGCCTGAACATCGCCAAATTGGTTTCGTTTGCCTTGACCTCTGAAGGCTGTGCCTAGAATAAACCCAAGAGTCTTGGCCCCTTGGCCCCTTGGCCCACTGGCCTTGCTATGCCTAATACTAGAGACAGTGGCCCCCACATCTTCGCCACGAAGGTGCTTACGTGCTGCCTAAAAAACAGCCCTTTTATATAAATCCTCCGAGGCTGCTACTCAAGATTCTCTTTAACAAAATCAGCATTGACTTTCTTATATTTTTACATTTGATATCTTGGTGATTTTCTCGTCATGGCGATTGACAGTTCCCCTCCTGGACTTGACTCTCTAGCTAAGAAGTTCGGGTTGGTTGTGGAAAACGCCAATGGCGCTTCTACACAAAATGGAGACACAAAGCAAGAATCTAAACCGATGCTGGCGTCCGTTGGTTCACTTGCTAGCTTTGTACCACTATACCAAGGCTCGGAAGACAGCAATGGTAACCGGACATGGGTCGATAAGGTCCCTGAGGATGTTGAAGAGGCCGCAGAAAACAATGAAACGGCACGGCATGCCCTAATTGTCCGCAACAAGAAGTGTCTTGATAGCCGGAAGAAATTCGAAATCCACTCTATCATTGTCCAGAGCCCGTGGTTGAAGACAGCTCTGGCGGAGATACTGAAAGGTTACCCCGGCGTCTGTTGCAGCCTCGACAGACTTGAGTTCGACGCGCCATTCGAGCCTTTCATCCATCGTTGGGGACAAATCCTCCGATTTAAGGAAATGAAGCACGATGAGAAGACAACAGAACACTTTCATCTTCTCTTTTCGGTCCTCAAGGAAGAACTGAAGGACACCATCAAGGCTTTTGAAGATTATGTTAGCCATGGTGTCATCACATACCAGCATCTGTGGACGATTTTCCAACCCGGCGGTATAGTGTTCTCGGATTCTCACCAAGGAACCACATGTGCGCTTGAATTCCGAAACGGAAAATACGCCAACACGAATTGCGGCAATGTGTACCAGTTGACGTGCGAATCCATTGACTGGGATGGTAACGACTTTGGCCGAAGCAACCAGTGCCTTCAGGTCCGGGAATTTTCTGGTACTAGACCAATAAAGTCTCTGCATTCTTATCCACTATCTTTTCATCCTGAGAAAAAGGCCGTAAAGGCTCTACTAATAGAGCGTGGGAAGAAATTCGAATCGCTTGCTGGGTATCATTACAAAGGGTATATGAAACGGTAATTGCAACAATTTTGGACAACAACGCTGACTTCACATAGGTACGAAGGATTTGCGGTCAACTGGGATAGAGAGGGAGAGGAAATATTAGTTGATGTCAGAGAGCCCCCGTCATTTTTAGGCAAAGCATTTTAGTCTAATTATCCAAACAGGTTGCGGGCCGAATGATTGTAGATGCAGGCAATTTTAAACGGCAACAGCCACACTATGCACCCTATATCCAACCTTTGAAAGCTTCGGAAGGTGCACTAGAGTCAAGCGAAACCAACGGAAAGGAGGTTGAGGCTTCAGCCAAGGAATGGACAAATGGCCAGGACCAGCAAAAGAAGCGTTTGCGGCTTACTGAAGACCATCACTTGATTTGTACTTCTAGAGTGCAAGGCTATTCGCTCAAATCAAAGAAGTGGCGTAAGTTGCCAGCACTTTAGTAAGATACCTAAGTACTTTGAACCCTGTGCTGATTGTTTTACCAGTTTTGTTTTACATTGACCACATCAAAGACATTAAATGGAACGACAAAGCTTTCCAAAGCCTTGTCCTCCCAGAAGACCAAAAAGAACTCATCCTCTCGTTCGCCGAATCCCAGGTCCAGAACCGACAATCCTTCGACGACGTCATCTCCGGTAAAGGTAAGGGTATAATCATGCTCTTATCAGGCCCGCCGGGCGTAGGAAAAACCCTCACAGCGGAGAGTTTGTCCGAGAACATGCATACTCCACTGTACATGATGAGCGCGGGTGACCTCGGCACCGACCCTAACCAGGTAGAGTGGAAACTGACAAATATTCTCGAAATGATAAGTAAATGGAATGCCATTCTCCTGCTGGACGAATGCGACGTCTTTCTGGAGGCTCGTTCTACGCACGACCTCGAGCGGAACAAGCTTGTCTCCATCTTCCTTCGCGTTCTGGAGTACTATGAGGGAATCATGTTCCTCACCACCAACCGCGTAGGTAACATTGATCCCGCGTTCCAATCTCGGATCCACATATCAATGGCGTATCCTGATTTGAGTACGGAATCGCGGAGACACATCTGGGTGAACTTTCTAGAGCAGTTGAAGCAGCCGCATGAGTTTACGGAGAAGGATCTCGATGAACTGGCGACAATGCAACTGAATGGAAGACAGATAAAGAACGTGCTCAAAACTGCACAGCTGTTGGCAGCGCGAAAGAAGTCCGGCCTCAAGAGAGAATTCGTGGACACAGTATTGGCCATCGAGAGGAGAAGACCGGGGGTCGTGGAGTAATTGGTAGCATTGCATTGAGCTGGCAGAATATAGAACAGCGCAGATTTCCCCGGGGTGTTAGCAAAGTCCCAGAGATTATTAGAGATGAGTAGATCGTTCTTTTGGGGTGTGGTATTAGATATTACAGGGTATAATAAAGGGGTTAATACCTAAGGAGCACCTTTAGCTAGGGTGTAATACGGTAATTAAAACTTTCCTAAAGACTATAAATTAGGATTTAGTAATGGTTCTAGATATACTATAGATAAGACAATAGGGAAGACCCTATAAATTAAAACTATAAGGTTAAGTATAGGCATTAAAAACGGTAACGTTTTGCTATTATAACAGGGATCCTAGAATTCTATAAAAGAAAGCTATAGAGATCCATACGAAGGCCGACGGTTTTGAAAACCGGCCATCTGCTAAAACGCAAAGAACGCCAAAATCTCTACTTTTTGGAATTTGTATGCAAATTCAACCTAACACCTAAAACTCTTAATTAAAGAATTATGTGATAGAGAAGAAGCAGATTAGTTGTTCCATAGGATTTTGCGGTAGTTAAATTCAAGGCGTAATTGCTATTTATTTATTATCACGGGCCTAGAATGCGCAAAATACTCGCTTAAAAAATTGCCCGGTTTTCAAAACCGGCGGCCTTTGTATAAGAACTACTAGGGATACTATTTAAAGAAGACACTATTTAAGAATAAGTAGTAGTACTAGAAAAAGAGGCCCTAGGGATAAAAAGAGAGTATCTAGTCTGGCACTAGAAAGATATAGTAGAGTTAATAGTATAAAGAGGACCAAAAAGATAGGGAGTAAAGATTTAGAAATTTTAAGAAATTATAAAGTACCTATAAGAGCACTACCCGTTTATTATATATAGGGATTATAGTAGTATGTTGCTTTTATATAAACTGTTACTAAAACTAAGAATAGAGGTATCCCTAAAGTATAAAGTTAATTTCTAGTACTAGGGCATCCTAGAGGCACTAGAGAGGCACTATATAAAACTATTTTATAAGAAGAAAAAAAGAATAAGATAATAACTTAAATACTAGAAGTAGTAATGGGAGCATCCCCTTCTATCTTAATATTATTATTAGCAGTATTATTAGCACTCCTATTCCTGAAAGTATTAGCATTCTTGCTAATATTTGTTATAGACAGCTTAAGTACGATATTACGACTACTTGGAGAAGAGTCGGAGGAAGCTAGTTAGTTAATATAGGCACGGTCTAGGATGGATCCAGTGGAACCATGTGACGAGGAATAGTAGCTGAGGTCACGTAATATAATCTATATGATTTATGTAATCTGTGTGGTCTATACGGAGCATACAGAGCACACGTACCTTACGGAGCGAAGGGATTTCTTAGGCGTATAGTTGTGTATTTAAAGGACCACAGTCCCTACCTAGATAGTTCTCTCTTTGTAGTAAATTTTAGAATACAATTAGAGTTAATCTGTTAGGCAACTACTCCACTAGTTATTATTACGTTGTTAACACTATTTATACCTATATATCCAGCCTAATAACAGGACCCACCGTAGTTCCTGCTATAAGGTTCCGTTACACATTTACTACTAAGGTTACGGTATTAAACAAGATCAAACAATATGCCACCTAAAGCACCAGTTATAACAACGTCGACGGCAGCCACGACCTTAGGGTTAAAAGATACCAGTATAGCGGACACAGATTCTTAAGTAGTTACGCAAGGTTAGTTATAGGAAATGGTTAATCACTTATAGGATAATAGTAGGCTACTTAAAGAACGCATTAATGGAATTAGAGCAGCAAAGGTTAAGTTACCTTTAATTAAATGGTTTTTAGGGAAGAAGTTAAAGCTTAAAGGGTTTCTTACATAGATACATTTTAAGATTATGCAGGAAGGAGCAAAGTTAGTAACACCTACGGACCAGGTAGCATACGTAGGACTATTCTTATTAGGAAGAGCTTTAGAGTGGTTTAAGCCTTACCTTACAGAGATATAAGCAAACGGTATAACAACTACTAACCCAGACGTACGGTATGTATTTGCAAGTTAGAACGGATTCGCAGAACGGTTAACGCAAATGTTTAGAGACCCTAAAGCAACCACAACAACAGAACAAAGACTTTAGAACTTAGTATAACGTACTTTAGCAATTAAGTATACAACGCAGTTTTAAACACTAGTTATATAGGTTAAGTGGAATAACAGGGCGCTTATAGCACAGTATAAGTAAGGACTTAAGGCTAAAGTCTAGGACGCAATTATCCTAATAGAAGATGCGGATACTTTAAGAGAGTTAATAGACCAGTTAATAAAGATTAATAATAGGATCTATTAAAGAGAACAGGCTAAGAAGGGCCAGAACAGAGTTCCATAATTATATAAGGCATAGAGTACGCAACAACAGACATAGAGTTAAAAACTATAGAATAGCGCAGAGCCAATAAACCTAAGTAATACCAAAGAAACCTAGAGGTAGGAAAAGAAACTATAAAAACCTAGAGGTTAAGAATCTAGTAATTAAAGGACTTAGAAGTAGAGGCTAAACCAGGGATCTTAGTAGCAGAAGACGTTTAGGCGGACTCCACAACAAGAAAAATAGTTTAAAGATAGGGCTTATATAAATTGCGGAAAATAAGGTCATTTCGCCAGAGACTATAGAGGTAGTTAGAGTAATTACACAGTAAAGGGAACCAGGCTAGCAGACGGCACATACGTATAAAGGGATAATAGTGCACTGCAAGGAATAAAAGAGTGTTTAATTAATAGTTTTGCGTTTTGTTATAACAACGCATACTAAATTTATAGGGATGCTAAGTACGGCGCAAGCTATTAACTATAGGAGCTATTATTATCTAAGTTTAGAGGAACTAATAAACCAGCTCATAGATCGGACATTAAAGATAATAAGTTTAACACAGGCGAAGCATTTACTAATAATAAGGCAATAAAGGCAGCTTACTAGGAGCATACAGACCTTAGAGAAGTTAAAATAGAAGTAAAGACTAAGACCATTACAGAATAAGGTTTAGTAATGGATGCTATAACACCATTAAATACAATTTCCATTGCTTTACAAGATAAAAGGAGTAATATTTAGAAGAAACTAAGTAAGCAAACAACTGCTAGTGCTAGCTTATTATTTAATAAAGGTAAAAGGCCACAGGCTTAAGATTCTTAAGAAGAGATACAAAAAGCTTAAGATTTTTAAGACGAGATAAGACACACCCAAGGACCCACAACGGATAAAAACCAATGGGAAAGGGCAGCTATTTAGTTTATAGATAAACAAATAAGTATAGGACGTAAGTTTAAGAACTATAAGTTTAGGGAATAAATAAGAACGTTAGCAATCCTAGGTGAACGCAGTATTTAGCCTAAAGATTAAACAGTTAATACTAGGATTAAAAAGTAAGATAACTACGAAGATCTAGCTATAAGACGCAGAAAATAAAAAACTATAAATAAGTTTAGGATAAGAATTATTATATAGCAAGAGCAAAAGCTAGATAAGAGGTTAGCTATGCCAGGTTATATAAGGGATAGAGCACCCGTATAAAGAGTTACTAATAGGCCAAGTATAGGGACACCTAGGGTAAAATGATTAGATAAACTAGAATAAGAAGAGGATCTAGATATCCTAACTAGGTTTAAAAAAAGATATACCAAAAGATATTACAATGCAGCGATAACAAGGTACTTTTTTATAGATAGACTATATATACTAAGCCAGTTGTACGGAAAGTGGTATAGGCAACGATATAACAACAAATAGGAAGATTTTTATATATAGCTAAATAAAAAAGTTGTCTAAGACTAACCCATTATAGAGAAACGCATAAGTTATATTAAAGGGGCATTAATTATAACGTTAAGGAACCTAAAAGAGGGATTTAGGGACTGGAGAAGTAAACAACAAATCTTAATACTCGCAATAGAGATACCAGTGGTTAGGTTAACTAGGTATAGATTTAAACTTAAAGACAAAAATAAACTAAGAGTTAACCTAAGTCACCTAGTATATTATATACTATTATAAATAGCTTATATGGATAACACCTATAATATATATAGAGTACTAAAAGACAAGAACCGGAAGTACCTAGTAAGGATATACTAGGCACCCAAGAAAAGGCGGTTTAGGAATGCTAAATATATACATAGATAGCACCTAGTAGAAGTACAAGGTTAAAAAGACTTAATACTTTAACTAGGAAGATTCCTTATAGAAGAATACCTAAACGGACGACAGTAGTGAGAGTGCCTAGAAAACACTTGTCTATAGTATATAGAGGAAAAGAAATAAACTAAGTATTGGCCTAAGTTGGACTAAGTATAAGCAGGATCTAGCAGCCAATAGTTAGGAAAAGGGGAGGCATATAGGACTAGAGGGAACCAGTATTAGAGCCTTAGACTCTTAAAGGAATTTAAAAATAACACCTAAATTTATAAGTTAAATAGCAAGATTAGCAGTTTAAAGCATTAATAGATAGTAGAGTAACTAGGAACCACATATTACTAAAAGCAGTAAAAAGGATAGGGTTACTATACAGACAGAAGAAATACCCGTATCCACTTATAACAATTTTAGGAGATTAGATAGCCTATAGAGGAGGCATTATTAATCTTAAAATAGGACCTATCTAGTTAACTATTAAAGGGAGACTAGTTAGAATGTCTTTTAATATCCTACCATTAGGATAGGACAAGGCGATACTAGGAATGCCTTAGTTATAGAAGTACAATCCAAAAATCAATTAGGTTATAGGTTAGGTCGATATTAGGGATACTTAATAATATAAGATGCGACAGTAAACTAAGTTAGTATAGTACCAAGTTGGAGCGATATATAAAGAGACTAAGTAAGGCTTAAGTTATGTACCAAAGAGATACCACAAGTATGGTAAGAAGTTATAGTCACCAGAAAGTAAAAAGCTGTTAGAATATATAGTATAGAACCACAAAATAGAATTAAAAGAAGGAATAAGTTTAAGGTTCTTTCTAATCTATAAGCTTACTAAAATAGAGTTAGTAGCGCTTAAGGAGTTTGTCTAGGAGAACTTACAAAAGGGATATATTAGATTATTATAGTCATTAACAGGATATCCAGTACTGTTTATCCTAAAGAAAAATAGAAAACTTAGGATGTGCATAGACTATAGATAGTTAAACAGCATTACTAGGAAGGATAGGTATCCTTTACCCTTAATTAGCAAAATCCAAGACAGGATAGGTAACGTAAAAATCTTTATAAAGATAGATCTAAGATAGGTGTACTATTAGATTAGGATTAAGGAAGGCAACAAATAAAAGGCAGCCTTTAGGTCAAAGGAAGGACTATATAAGCCATTAGTTATGCAATTTGGGCTTATAAATATACCAGTAACATTCTAGAAGCAAATTAATAGTATATTAAAAGAATACCTAGATAAGTTTGTTATAGCATATCTTAATAATATTATTATTTACTTAGAGAATGAGGGAGAATATAGAGAACACGTTAAATAGGTCTTAAAGAGACTACAGGAAGAACAGATACCAGTAGCAATTAAAAAATGCGAGTTCTTTATAAGAAAAACCAATTTTATAGGATTTATTATTAAACTAGGGAAAATCAGCATAGACCCAAAGAAAGTTAAAGCTATAGTAAGTTAGCAAGAACCAGAGAATATTATATAGTTAAGGTTATTTCTAAGGTTTTATAACTACTATAGGAGGTTTATAGCACAATAGTTAAAAAGCATTAAGCCGTTTATAAGGTTAACAAAGAAGGAGGAACTATAGGTTTAGGGTAGTAAATAGAAAAAGCTGTTCTAGGAACTTAAAGAGTTATTTACCTAAGAGCCAGTCCTTAAGATCTATTAACCAAAGTTAGAAACAGTTATTAAGACAGACGTATTAGACTTTATACTAGAAGCATACTTACTATAAAAGCACTAGGATGCATAGCATCCAGTAGCATACTATAGTAGGAAAATAACACCACTAGAGTTAAACTACAATATCTATAACAAGGAGTTATTAGGTATAGTTACAGCACTTAAGAAATAGAGAGCATTCTTACAAGGCATAGAGAAACTATTTATAGTTAAAACAGACTATAAGAACCTTACAGGATTCCTAATAACAAAGGAACTCAACCAAAGACAGGTTAGATAGGCGGAAATGCTTATAGAATACTATTTTAAAATTTAGTATACTAAGGGTACAGATAATACACGAGCAGACGCTCTAAGTAAAAAGGCTAAACTACAAAATAACAAAAAGCCATTAGGAGCTTTATTGCGAAAAGATTAAGACGGATTAATTAGGTATAATTACCCAAAAATTATAATAACTAAGGAAAGTTAGATCTATAAATTACTAAAGAGTAATTAGATATAGAAGATCTAAAAAGCATAGGTAGAGGATCTAAACTTAGAGCAATATAAAAATAGAGAAGTAACATATATACCTAAGTCTATTATAGAGGAGTTTATTAAGGAATTCCATAAGGGAATAATATAAGAATATAACGGAGCTATAGGCTTAATATTAAGACTTTAAGAGAAGTATATTATTTAAGGAATCTAGGGACTAGTAAGATAAGTTATAAAGAAGTATCTAGATTGCTAAAGGAACAAACCAACAAGGCATAAGCTATACAGAGGGCTACAACCTATTAAAGTACTAGGAAGACCATAGGAGGTTATATTATAGGACTTTATTATTAAGTTACTAAAGTTAAAAGATCCTATTATGGGATAAGATTATAACGCGATTTTAGTAATAGTGGATAAGCTAATAAAGTGGGGATACTTTATAGCATACACTAAAGAAATATCAGTAAAAGACGTTACTAGAATTTATATAAAGGAAGTGTTCGCAAAATATAGAGCACTAGATAAAATTATATCGGACAAAGATCTAAGATTTGTAGCAGCGTTTTAGGAGGTATTTTTAGCAGAATAGGGAGTTTGCGTAGCAACCTCTACAGTATATTATTCGCAGACGGATGGATAAACGGAAAGACTAAACTAGACACTAGAACAGTATCTAAGGCATTATATTAATTACGCATAGAATAATTAGGTATTGTTATTACCAGTTACACAGTTTGCATATAATGCAACACTATAAGAAGAAATGGGGATATTACTATTTAAGGCGAACTACGGGTATAAACTAAGAACATCATTATCGCCACATTAAGTAAAGAAAATAAGTAGTACAGCTAAGCAAAGAATGGAGACGTTAATGAATCTTTATATAGACCTTATGGAAACAGCCAAGCTAGTACAGTAAAGGATAAAAAGGTACTATAATGCTAAGAGATCTAAGGGACCAGATCTAAAGGAGGGAGATAAAGTGTGGCTACTACATAAAAATTTTAAGAGTTGATAACTAAGCAAGAAGTTAGACTATATTAGACTAGGACCTTTTAAAATTATGTAAAGAATTTTATTAGTTACGTATAAGTTAAACCTACTAGCCAAAATAAAGATCTACCCTATATAGTATGTCGCGATGCTAGAACTAGCATACAGAGATATTAAGCCACTAGTTTATAAGGCAGATATATATAGAGGACAAGAAGAAGACAAATGGCAAGTTTTAAAGATTATTAGTTATAAGGACGTAGATAACAAAACGTGGTATAAAGTAAAATAGATAGGCTATAATAAGACTACCTAGGAACCACTAAGCAACCTAGAGAACGCTATGGGAAAGGTATAGGAGTATTAGAAAAGAGTAGGTCAGGCAGCATTAATAAGAAAGGATTGCAAAAAAACAAGTTGCCTAAGGGGGACCTAAGAGGAGCAATTGCTAAGCTACTTAAAGTTATTTCCCTTGCAGGAAGAGAGCCAGTTCTTTTATTACCTAGCTTGGATAAACCCTATTAAACAAGTTTCTACTTCTTAGAATAGACCTTCTTACAAACCTTCTTAAGACGAAGAAGACGCGCTAAGGCAGATAAGTACGCCTTGTAAGCAGCATAAGTACGTTAAAGCTCCGCAAGGGAAGCTAAGAGCTTATTATTAAGTTTTGCAGCGGTAGATTAAACACAAGACCCTATAATAAGTTACTTAGGGAACCTGAAGACTGTTAAGAGTTATAGGACGCGCATACTTAGCGTTAAAGATAGAGCGGACATCGCAGGATGATTAAATGTTTGCTTTAGTATACTCCGAACAAGAGAACGGTTGTTAGGTAGAAGGACTTACTAGTATAACACAAACTAACCCCTCTTTTACACAATAAGAATACAGAGACGGCATTATCTTACCCAGTAATAGTATGGAGGAAACTGTACGCGCACAACAAAGGGTTAAAGAAGAAGAAGAAGCTTTAGGTATAATAAGTAAAGATATTAACTAAATTAATTAAACGGATATTACATCTCTAGTAGACAACTTAGAGATGTTAGGAATCTTTAAGAACGAAGATAAAGAGGAGGGAGATAGTGTTACAGACAGCTTAAGTACAATGTTATAACTACTTGGAGAAGAGTTGGAGGAAGCTAGTTAGTTAATATAGGCACGGTCTAGAATAGATCTGGTGGAACTATGTAACGAGAAATAGTAGCTAAGGTTACGTAATGTAATCTATATAATCTATATAATCTATATGGTCTGTACGGAGTATACAGAGCACACGTACCTTACGGAGCGAAGGGATTTCTTAGGCGTATAGTTGTGTATTTAAAGGACCATAGTCCCTACCCAGATAGTTCTCTCTTTATAGTAAATCTTAGAATATAATTGGAGTTAATCTGTTAGGCAACCACTCCACCAGTTATTATTACGTTGTTAACACTGTTTATACCTACATACCCAGCCCAATAATAGGACCCACCGTAGTTCCTGCTACAAGGTTCCGTTACAATATTTTTCTTAAAGCGGCGGGAACTAGATAGACTACTATGGGCAGGGGACTAGCGGGGAAAACGTTTATCTTTATTACTATCTGTCGGTATCACCCGGGGGGGTACTGTAATTGCAATAAGTAGTTCTGGTTCTTGGTTTATTCGTGTCTTCCTTTCGTCTACCAAAAGAGAAAGAAAGGGGTAGTAAAGGTCGGACTATCTATCGGGCCGTAGGTGGTCAGGTGACCTACGCTACGCCATACGGCCCCTGCCGCATACGCTCTGCGCATAATGCAATTTACAACCTCTACTCGTACAGACACTATCCTTAGTGTTATCCCCAGTTCCTAAATATATTACTAAAGAGACTTACCTAGTTAGAAAGGCCCGCGCAAGAGTACGAATATTATTTATAAGAGTAAGCTGCTTATAGATGCACTTCTAGGCACTATATATTCAAGATTATTACGTCTCTATAGTAGTAAAAACCCTTATTAAATTAAAGAGGCTATAAGTAATAAAAGATACCTTCTATCCCCGTCTTTTACTATTCTAATATAAATAGAAATCTCTAATAGCGCGGTAAAGCTAGTAAGCCTTACGCGCGTAAATAGTGGGGATCTAATATAGTTAGTGAAATTTAGAATAAAATAAATGGGAATTACTAGAATATAGGTCTTTCTCTAGCTACAATAGTAGAAATACTTAGATTTATTCTTGCTAAAGCGTGGTATCTTATAGGCGTGAGCCGGGTCTAGTATAAACGCGTAAATATAACAATGGTAGTACTTTAGAGAAACTACTATAGGAGTAACAGAAGTGGTTTATAGTGCTATTAAAAAAGGGACAACGCCGTCGCTAGTCTAGGGACGCGTAGTACGACTATAAGCTATTATAAGAAAATACTATAGGAAGTTAGTATTATTAAAAGAGATAAAATAGAAATTTTATTACTTATAAATATGTTATAAAAAGATAATAGAGTAGTAGTAGAAGAATATCTAGAGATATAAAAGCTAAAAGCTAAGATATAATAAAAAACGGTTTACTAAAAAGTGAGATAAATAGTGTTATTAATAGAAAGATATATAAGAAACAACAGCTTATAAACTAGAAGAAATTAAAACTAAGACGTTATTATTAGGACCTATTTTAGGTAAATAGAAATAGTAGCTAGTTAACGCATTATATAGAACAACCTCTAGATTAGCTTATAATAAACTCTTATAATAAGGAATATAAATCCTATCTAGTTTTTATTATTTTTATTAAAGTTCTATTATAAAGGTATTATAAAGAGCTATAGTAAAAGAAGAGCGGAGGAATAAAAGATAAAATAAGGTTTTATATAAGTAAAGAGCTAGCAATAAGCCGCATTATAGGGTACCTTTCCACTAAAAACTTTCTCTAGTAGTTTTAGTTAGAACTCTATAAAAGTTATTAAAAGACGAAGTCTTAGAGGACTAAAACCCTTAAAGGGAGGTAATTATAACGGGCTCTTCTAAAAGGTATATATTAGATAAGATAGATAAAGGTTTTATTAATGTCCTACTAATATTCCAGAGAAGATATAGTTAGATAGATAAGTGGTAAAAGGTTTTACTAGTGTCTTAAAAGGATTATAAAGGGAGCTAGTTCTCCTTTAGAGAAGAACTAGCGATTAGTCTCTAAATAGAAGAGGTTAAAGAGTATTTATCCTTTAATATATAAAGCTTGTTCTACCTTTAACTTACCTTCTACTTATCTATAACTCTTATTCTATACTATTAATTAGATAATTATACGTTCTAGTTAGACTAGCCTCTTATAGTATAGAAGGCTATCTATTTACCTTATTTAGAGGACTAATTAACTGGCGATTAATTAAGTAAAAATTAGTAATAAAATTAAGAATAGAAGTAGAGCTCCTAGCCCTATCACATACGGCTACTAAGTTAATTTAATAGTAGCGATTCTTTAAAGAAGTTATATTTAATATTAATAAAAAGTAAGTAATGTTAGTTGTTATCTATAACTAACTAGTAATAGCAAGACCTTCAAACTTGGAGCCCTTGCTGCACCCGGCCCAAAAAGACCAAAACCAACTAAAAGAACCCTGAAAAACACCTAGAGAATCCCCCTAAGATGCATACATCGTAGGGGAGGCACACGTCAAACGACGGTGGTTCGCACTTGCGCGCGACCGCTAGAACCATGCCTAGCAATGGCCCTCCATAATAAAGATGGGCGAATACCATACTATAAAGCGGAAATACCTCTATTAAGAAGGCATCTAATAAAATATAAAGCCTATTAGACGCGTCTAGTATCTAGGATTATAGGGGAGTAACCATTAGCTATAACAAACTAATATAGCTAGTAGAATGGCTCCACTAGTCTAGTAAACCTTAGATACCCCTCTAGCAAACCCTTAATTAAATCCTCTAACAGTTAAGTAAAAATAAAAATAAATAAAAACCCCCTTTACTAATAAACTGTACCTAGGCCGCCGTAGCTGCGCTTTTATAGCATAGGGAACCCACCCCCTTTAAGATAATAACTGGGTATATAATTATAATATAACTAAATATAGAAAAAGTAGAGGGGCTTAGGGAATAATTAGAAATAGAAGTCCTTATAGAGATTTATAAAGAGGTCTATAACGCTATTATAGTCCAATACCTTAGGAGTAGAGATATTAGAGTTACCCTAAAGGACTAATAGGTAAAGGAATAAGCTATAAGGGTAGGGGATAGGCTAGGAGAATATATTGGCATAAAAGTATTCTATAAGGATTACCTAGTTAAAGTCCTAGCGGTTCCTATAAGCCTTAGGGTAGAAAAGGGACGCTAGGCGGATAATATAGCAATTATATAGAAGATAGTAAGATAAACAGAACGCCTTATATTAGGACTTAAGATTACCTAAATCCAATGGCTTTAATAGGAAAATGTAAACTAAGTATATAATAAGAATAATAAGAGGATATAAGGGTCGCTAGAGACTTGCTAGGGAGACGCTAGTTAAACATATAGCTCTTTTATTATTAGTATACTTATACTAAAAATATAAAAACTTCTTATCTAAAAAGGAATAATTATAAATGGCCTTATATATAATATAAGGCTCTATAACCATAGACTATGCCTTAATTAATACTATTATTGTGTATAATAGGGACATACCTAATCTATATATATAGTATAGGTGTGCTGCGGCCACTATATAGGCCCCTATAATATAAGATACTACTTAAATTAAGATTAAATAAAATGCATAAACTGCTACTGGAGTATATATAAGGCGTAGGAGAGAGAAGACTGCATTAAATATAGGAGATAGAAGGTAAGGGCTTAATAGCTGCGGGAATAACTATACGCTAGATTATATAAATGGAAACAATAGGCAATAAGCTAAGGGGACGTAGGTACCTTCCTAGCGTTTCCTACCTTTAATACTAGGGGGCTAGGCCAGCTATTTTAAGCCTTAACGGGCTAGAAGTAATGCCGCGTAATATTACTAGACTAAATAGGGATATAAGGGTTATAGGGGATATAAGGGAGAGAACGCCCTATAGGAAGACCCCTATAAACAGCTATAGTAAGCTTAAGACTAGGATAATTAAGAATTAGACTTAACATAGTAAATATAATATTTATAGCTAACCTATAAAGGGCATATAGCCAACTAATAAGATTAGGGGAAGAACTAGAGATAATAACAGATTTAGATATAGAAGCGCTAGTAGGCATATAAGACACGGAAATGGAAAGCTTTATATAAAATAAATAGCAAATAGGGTGTAGATATAAGAGATAGAAGTTCTAAAAATCCTAAAGAAAGTAAAAATAGAAGAAGTAAGGAATAAAGGAGAGACAAAGGGCCCTTGCTAGGGGTCCGCTACCTATCTATTATATAGTATAACTGCGGTAATACAAACCACCATCTTATAAGGCCCCTACTAGATAGTCTAGACCTAGAGAAATACTATATCCTTACTATATAAGAGCCGTATTATAATACCTATATATAATTAATATACTGCCCCTAAGGATTTTAGCTCCTATATAAACTAAAAGCAGCTATATACGTGTGCTTTATAATTAGTAAGGCTATTAGCCTATCCTTATGGTTATAATAGGTAGTTAACCTAGATATTACAGTTATAACAATCTAGATATATAGGGGACTGGTATAAATTATTAATATATATAACCCTAGGGTTAAAGGAGTCCTATAAATAGAGAATATTATATTAGTAATAAGCTTACTGGAGACTAAAGGCATAGAGTCTATTCTATTAGGAGATATAAACCTCTACTACCCGCGGTAGGGGGGTATCTATATTGCTGCTAAATAATAGGTAGAGTGCCTATTAAGAGCTATAGACATCTAGGGCCTTAAACTGGCTATCTCCCTAGGAGTAATTATAGCAATAAGGCACCGCTAGAAGTATAGTTAATCTTATATTTATAGACAAAGGCCTATACTAGAGACTTAAAAGGTGCAACCCTAAAGAAGAATAGGCACTCGCCTTAGACTATATCCCTATCTAAATATAGCTAGATCTAGATATTAAGGCGTAACTAAATAGTAAAAGACATGTAATAAGGAAGCTTAAGATAGACAGTTTCCTTAATATAGTTAAATAACAACTTTAAGACCTAGAAGAAATCTACCTAATACCAAATAAGCGAGGCGTATTAGCTACCCCTAAGAAAATTAACTAAAGACTAAAAAGGATCTAGGTAGCAATTAAAAATGGGCTAAAAGAGCATTACCTAGTCTTAAAATTAGGCCCCTATGCGCAATATACATAGTCTGTATAATACGCGGTTTTTATTACTAGCTAATAATAAGTAAGAAGGAAATATATAAGTAGCTATAACCCTAAAGATAAGCGACGATATAAGGATATAAGAAACTAGTTAAAGAATACCCTAAAAAAAGAAGTAAGGAATAAGTAGAGACGGTTTATAAACAAGCACACTTTTAACCTAAGCCTCCTCTATAATAAGGGCCTTTAGGCTATAGCAAAATGGGTAAAGGAAAAGGTAGGGCGCCTAGTAGAAGACCTATACCTACCACCCCTATAAAAAGTAGGGGAGTTATAGGCCACTAATAACAATAATAAGAAGGCAAAAATCCTTATAGAAAGGTTCTTCCCCTAACCGGCTTTAGTAGACCTTAGTAATATTATAGGTAAAACACTAGTAACTCGCCTATAGGTCGACAGCAATATAACAATAAAGGAAATGGCCAGAACTATTAGCCGCCTTTTAAATAATATAGCACTAGGACTAGATAGGATACTAAATAAGGCCTTAAAGACCTATAGACTACTTATAGCACTTTAGCTTACAGATATAGCTAGAGTATGCTTTACTATAGGCTACTACCTACAACTTGGAAGATCTATAATAATAGTTATCCTATAAAAAGAAGGTAAAGCAAATTACTTAATCCTAGGAAGCTACTGCCCTATTGCCTTAGAAAACACCCTTAGTAAAATCTTAGAAAGGGTAATAGCAGACCATATAGTAGATATGGCTAAGGAATACGCCCTACTACTATAAAGTTAAATAGGGGTAAAAAAGAACCGCTTAATACTATTAGCACTTATGTTACTCGCCGCTACTATTAAATCTGCATAGGTGATGCGAAGGGACTTTATGGTATTAATACTCAGCCTAGATATTAGTGGTGCCTATAATAACGTACCCTATAAGCGCCTTCTATATATCCTTAGGGTAAAGGGCTTCCTAGAATAGATTATATAATTTATTTAAGGGCTTACAGGCCAGAAAGAAATATTATTGGTCTTTAGCAGATACTAGAGCCCCCCTATTATAGTTATAATAGGAATACTATAAGGATCACCCCTCTTACCTATACTATTTCTTTTCTTTATAAGCAACCTACTTAACTCCTTTAAGGAAGGGGCGACCTAGGGGATAGGCTTTGTTAATAACATAAACCTAATTATATATGGGCCAACAGCTATAAAGAACTGTAGAATACTAGAGAAAGCTTATAATACCTACATAGAATAGGCAAGACAATATAAAGTCTAATTTTTATTAGAGAAATACCAGTTAATCTATTTTATAAGAAAACGCAACTAATCTGCAGATCTTTAGTATATAATTTATATTTAAGGCTTTAGGGGCCAACTAGTTTAAGGCCTAAGGGTATTAGGAGTATGGGTAGACAGTAAGCTCTAGTAGAGCGTATATATATTATAAGCGGCCCATAAGGGCTAAGCATAGTATATTATAATGTCTAGGATTGTTAATTCTATATAGGGTCTATGCTTCTAGAGGTTACGCCTACTATACATAGCAGTTATCCGGCTAACCATAATATATAGATCCAGTGTTTGGGCCATAGGAGAAACTAAAAAAGGCCCCCCTAAATCACTCCTTAAACCACTCTAAAAGGTCTAAATAGCCTGCCTCTAAAGTATAATAGGCAGGTATAAGTGAACGGCTATAGCACTACTTAAGAAGGAAGCAAATATTCCCCCCCTATAATTATATATTAAAGCCGCTGCAATATAAAGGGTGCAAAAGAAGCGTAACTCTAAGGTTATAAAGTATATTAAGACATGCCTAAACAAACTATAGAGGGACCCTAAGGTACCCTATAGGAGAGTAAACCAATAACCCTAAAGTAGGGAGGATATATTAAAGAAATAGGTGGAAAAAGTAGAAGAAGAATAGTGCTGTATTAGGGCCCAGGCCTATATAGAGAAGGAAGGGAGACGCATAAGAGACTAGTAAAGATAATAGTAAGAGAGAGAAAGGAGCTAAAGTAGAGCATAAAAGAGTACTAGGAAACCATCTACTATAATATAATACTAGCTAGACTAACACTAGAGATATATATAGGAGTTAAAGGTATAAAGGCTGTCTTAGGCAAGAGGAACCTAAGCCATAGTATAGTTAGCGCTATGGGGGGTAAATACCTAAGGGCTCTAAGAAGGCCTAATAAAGGCAGAAAATATAATAGCAACACTCTTAAGAATAGGAATAATAGGACTAAAAGATTGGCTCTACTGGGTGGGTGTCCTAGTAGGTAGCCTAAGATGCGAATGTGGCTGGCTAAGACAGACACTAAAATACGTAATACTGTTATACCCCTTACGCACTAGCTAAGAAGTAATGCTCTTAGCAGCTGGTATAGAGAACTATAATACACTACTCTTAATATAAAAAGGTCTTAAGGCGGTTACCTAGTGGCTTATTAGCTAAAATATACTTGACCAGTTCCAGGTTATAAAGGAAATGGCAATAGAAGGCAAAGGGGCGAGTATTAGGCGCCCCCTAATAACTCTACAGTAGTAGAGTTAAGTTTGCGATACTAGCGCGTCCGTAGGCTTGTTACGGCAGCAGTGGTTCCCAAGAAGGTTAAAAAGTAAGGTAGTAGAGCACTATAGGTAACTTATAGGCGCTAAGTAGGCGAGTCCTAAAAGGCAGGGAGATGGATTACGGGGTTTTCTTAAATAGAGTTTTCTCTCTATGTGTAAATAAGGAGTAGTCCGCGTGGGCCTAATAGGGATCCAAATTAGACATTAAGTAATAAATAATTATTAACTAACTGGTATGGGCTAGTTACGTATAGTGGTTATATAAGCTAGGTGAATATGGAATCTACTAAAATCTACCTATAGAATAGATCTAATAATAACAATTTTATCTATGTATCTTAATATACATATCTAATTCCCTTATACCTCTACTGCACCTTATTAAGTATTAGCCTTAATAGGTTATAAGCCCGGCTACGCCTATAGAGGGTTTTAATATAGCGTTGTTAAATAACGTGTAGAGAGAGCTGTGATTATAGCAGTTGTTAAATAATTAAAGGACGCGCACTGTCCGCGGAATTAATTACTATCTTACTAAGAAGTAGGCAGGAGATAGTAACCGGTTAAGCTTGTAGCTGGGCGGTGGTCGGTACGGTGTGTGTTGGGAGCTTAACTATAACTAACTGTTGCATCTAGTAGTATACACTAGCTACCAGTGCTTTAAGAAGAAGGAGATAACAACCCCATTAAATTAAAGAACGCGCATTTCCCGTATATTTAGTTACTGTCTTACTAAGAAGTAGGTAGAAGATAGATAAAAAAGGGAGAGCTTATAACTAGATAATAATTAATATAATGCATACTAGGAGCTTAATTAACTAACGCGTCTAGTAGTATATAGTGACGTTGCTAGGGACTAGCCACATTTAACTAATTAGGATTTTCCATGCCTGGTATAGAAAATCGCTATTAGCTTGCTTACCACTAGTGCCTTAGCAGCCCCCTTTGCATCTTATATAAGCCTATTACATACACTAGCTACTAGTGCTTTAAGAAGAAGTAGATAATAATAATAACCAATTAGAATAATCTTAATTATAACACCGCGATATAAATACAGCAAGTCCCTAATTAACTTAATATCTAACTACTGCACTTAAGATAAGTAAAAGTAGCAGCAGTAAGAACCTACTACTTAATGGCATAAAGCTAAAGGGAGAGGAGAACTATGTTATATGGAAGGAAGTAATAGAGGACATTGCCATCGCGAATAGATTAAGACAATATATTTATGTAAAGGGAAAAGCACCTAAGTATATAGATAAGTTTAATGAAAAAGCTAATAAGATAAAGCTGGCAGTATAGCTAATATAGGAAGCTGGAGACTTAAGCATAAAGATTATTATTAAGCTTAATATTAAGAGCACCCCTGCATAGATACTAGTAGGATATAAGTTAGTGTATAAGATATAGGTGACTCTATAGACTTAGTATAAGGGGACTGGAGTAGTCCTTAGCTATAACGCTATTAAATTATACATAAAGATTAAGTATAGTGACTACCCCAATCTTAAGTAGTTTATTATCGCATTTAAGAAAGCTATTAAAAAGCTAGCGAACCTTAACATTTCCCTACCTAAATTATGGCATCTAATTCTCTTTATTATAGCCCCATCTAACGCATAGCCCGTTTAGACAGAATAATAGCGATTAAATTCTTAAAAGGAATTAACTTAACTATTACCCTCTGCCCTAATTAAAGATATTATAGATAAGGCACAAAATAAGGATAAGAAGGCTGAGGGAGGTGTACTATATAGGGGGAAGCCTAATAAAAAGGGCAAATAAAAGGTAAAGGGGGATAGGGAGAAGAGAAGGGAAAGCTATATAAGAACTACAAGAACCTAAATACGTATTATAATCCTAAGAAGTGCTTTATTATAAATAAGAAGCTATATTATAAATAGAAAGAAAAGACAGGCAAGAAGTTTATTCTATATTAGGAGTTTAGTAAGAAGAGGTTAGGCAGCAAAAAGAGCAAAGAGGAAGAATCTAGCAGTAACTCTTTAGATAATAATAATGCCTATATATTTGTAAAGAAAGAGTTAGGGTACCTCTGCGTATACCTAAATAAGAAGAATTAATTACTAATTAAGTAGGGAGGAACACTATTTAATACTAAAGCTAAAACCCATATTGCCAAATTAATTAATAACTTTAATACTGGTATATATGTACTAGCATCTCTGCTATTAATTAATATAGTAAGTAGAGAAGCTACACCGCTTAGCTTTGGCAAGAGAACAGTTATCTATGCTATAGACGCTAAAGGAGAGACGTATACGCTAAATCTTAGTAAGGTGCAATATCTACCAAACTATAGTATTAATATCTTTAGAGCTAGAAAGCTCTTAGGTAGGGGTGATATTTAAATTAAAGATAGAAACCTTGTGGTTAACAAAGAAGGCCTTAGTATGTTTTAATTTAATAAAGACATAATAATTATTAAAGCACCCTATATATATGTATTCCCTATAGTTACATAAAAGAAGCTATTAGAGACATTAATTTAACTCTAGTATTGTCGCTTTAGCTATTTTAGCCTTAAGAATATACAGAAGACCTCTAAATTAGTTAAAGGTATAACTCTAAAAAAGGAAGAGCTAAGCGCTATATAGTAAGAGGACAAAGACTTAAGGCTCTATAATCTATATAAAAAGGGAAAAGCTATAAGATATATATAAAAATACGCTAAATTATAAGATTTTAAAGTGTTTAATAAAGTGCATATTAATATAGTAATAATTACCCCTTAAGGCATTAGAAAGAAGAAGTATGCTATAGTATTTACTAAGAAGGCAACTTTAGTTTAGTGGGCTTACTTCTATAAGTTAAAGAATGGCGTATATAATGCTCTAGTTAAGAACTAAAAGATGGTAAAGACATAATTTAGAAGAGTTATTAAAAAGTGGCGTATGGATAGGGGTAAAGAATATAGCCTAAAGAAACTCGCTGAGCTTATAGATAATTTAGGGCAGGTAGTAGAGCTTATTATACTATATAACCTAGAGTAAGACGGCACTTTTAAATAAATAATTGGTATTCTCTGCGAGCGTATACAAACTGCAATAATTAATATGGACATTCCACAGTTCCTTTGGCCACTAATATTTAAGTTAATGGTACTAATTACTAATTAAATAGCCACCTCCCTATTAAAGGGAAAGACCCTATATAAAGCCTTTATAGATAAGTTTTATCTAAATTAGGATAATAGACCTTCTATAGCTTATTTATGGGTACTTAGCTATAAGATATATATCTAAATACTAAAGGAGTGCTAAATTATTAGCTAGAAGGTTGCCGTATAGGTGTTATAGCGCTGGCACATTGCCGCACATTGCCGCACATTGCCGCAAATTGCCGTCACGTGACTAGAGAATTGTACATAACTTCAAGCGGTGCTTCCGTTCTTCCCCTTTCCTTTCTCTAGCTTTGGATCCTTGTTTATAGACAATCCAATTATATAGGCTTGTGCGACCTTCTTGCTGTGCTTGTGCCTTAATTAACTAAGTCGCTAATATTATCTAAAGCTTATTCTACTCTCTTTCTTCCTAAGAAGGAACTTAAATATATCTATAAGGACACAGAACAGGACCCTAAGGATATTACTAGAACTATAAGGACAGGACAGAACTAAAAGAACATAAATAGAACGCGAAACCTAAGAATAGGACACATATAGACCAGAACCCCTAGAAAATAAATAAACACCAAAAATTACCTAAAACCCCTACCACTATGCTAAGAAATACAGCAGCTGGTAAAGCCGCTACAGGACCCATAAATACCTCTAATGGTAAAACAGTCGCTATCTTAACCTCCTAGAAAGAGCTTACAGCAGCTAATACCGAAATTAAACGGCTTTAAGAGCTGCTTAAAACTAGAGACACCCCTGCACCTAGTAAGGAGTTATTAAACACCTAGAGACTTACTACAGTCCTTAAGGCCCTAGCCCAATATATAGCATTAGTATTATTGCGGTCCGCGAAGGTTATAGACTCCCTATTGCTTATAGATAGAACCGACCCTATATTTAATAACTGGAAGCTTTAATTACAGGATAAGCTTAAGATTAATATGGACCACTTCCCTAATACCCAAGCTAAAATAGCATATATCTTTGGCCGTACTAGCAGTGACATATAGATATACCTACGTCCGCGATACGCCTAGGACTTAGCAAACCCCTTCCTCTTAGAAGAAGAGATAATTAACTACCTATCTTCTATTTATAAGGACCCCTTTAAAGTATAAAACGCCCGGCTTAATTATAAAAGCCTAAATATAAAAATAATAGAGACCTTCTTAGTCTTCCAGACCCGCTTCCTATACCTAGCTGGACAGGCTTAGATCCCCTAGGAAGATCTAATACTAGACCTCTTTAATAAGCTTACCCTAGACCTACAGCGCGCTATACTGCTAGTTTATACTACTATATAGACGCTAAAGGAACTTATGGACTAATGCCTAGCTATTAACTAGGGCCTCCGTTAAATTAAGGTATATGCCGAGCGGTATAAGACTAGAAGCACTGCAAACCAGAATATAAGTACTATAAGAACGGGCCGCAGCGCCCTAGTAAGATCTGCAACCCCTATAGCACCGGCCATACAGCCCACCGCTAATTTAGCAGCTAGCTATATAGCTAGTCCTACCGTGGGTCTAGCGAATGCTTGGCCTATATATAGCAACCCCTATATATAGGCCCTTAGCGATTAGGGAGCTTGCTTCTCTTATGGCCAGAAGGGCTATATTATAAAGGATTACCTAACAAACGCAAAAGTGGGCAAGGTTCTGTTAATCTAGAAGGATAGCATAGAGTTAGAAAAAGAGGAACCCTAGAGGAAGACTCCTCTCTAGGGTTAAAAGGGATTAATATATTATATATTAATCTGGGTTAGCTAGTTAGTAAAAGAAGCTGCACTATCCCTTATACTTTATTCCGCAATAGATATTAAGTTTTAACCTCTACTTTAGCTAACTCTAGAGTAAATGCCTTTGCCTTAATAGACACCTAGTGTGCTATAAAGCTAGCTAACTTTTTAAATATATCTATTAAAGAACTACCTAAACTAATTCCTATTCGCGGGTATAATAAATGGATAGGGCTACCTATTATAACTATCTTGCGGATTCACCTCTATGTTAATAGATAAAGGCAGTATAATATCCCCTTGCTTATTACGGACCTAAAAAGCCACAATATAATTTCAGAAAGAAAATGGTTAGCCTATTTAGGCTTATAGCTTAATATATAGAGCAGATAGCTTATTTGGCCCAAAACCCTACCCCCAACTTCTTCCTTTATAAAAGAAATTAGCATTATAATAGAGAACCTTATTTAGCCATAGATAAACACCGTTTACTAGGCTAATACTATGCGTAGGGACCAGGCTTTTAAAAAGGACGTGTAGCTTAACCTATAATAGATCCGTATACTACGCCGCCCCCAGACTATCTATGTTATGCCACCAGCACTAAAGATTAAAAAAGTCAGTAAAAAGCTAGTAGAGCCCCCCGTAGGGAACTTAGGCCCTATACAGCCATAAAGAACAGCAAGGAGTATTAGATACTATACTAAATGTATAGACCGGAAGGATAACTTATAGAAAATGGAACGTAAGCTAAGGAAGATTATAAACCCTATACCGCAAAATACGGCCCAATAAAAGTCCATAAAGAAACTTACAGACCTTCCCCCAGTTAATATCTGCTACATTAGAGCTGTAGGATTCTACCAGAACTTAGTTTAACCTAATACCATTACCTTTACCACTAGCTTATATAAAATTAATCGAATAATTAAGGAAAAGGAAAGCGAGCTTAGTGGATAGGAAAGTGAGCTTATAGATAAGGAACTGGTAGAATAGAAACTACCCTATTAATACTAGAAATTTAAGGACGTATTTTCTAAGGCAGCGTCTAATATACTCCCGTCTTACTGACCGTATGACCATAAGATTAAGATTAAGCTAGATAAGTGTTGGAACCACAGTAGGGGGGTTTTTGGTTTCAATTGATTTCTTCTTTTTCTTCTACTTCTATAGGTAGAATTTGGTGGATCTCCTAAGCTCGCTTGGCTTACGTGGTTAACCTAATTGGTTATAAGCAACCGTATCTACTATATTACAGAACCTTATTCAGACACTAGCAATAACTAGAAAATAAGGGAAAAGGGGTACTAGTAAATAAGTCTATAGTCTATCCCTCTCCCTTCGCAAATTCGGTCCAAAACACCTCCGCCTTAGGGTCGCCGTAATAACTAGGACAGGGTTCTATGTTAAAGTAGAAGTTTAAAGCTTCCTAATTTTCGTTATCTTTAGTATCGCCGTTACTGCCCTTAAAATTGGAGATATATTAACATATTCTTCGGTCCCTTTTGTCCTTTATATAGTTTATAGACCAACATCCAGATTTACTGCATACAAAGCACTTTTTACCCTTGTTGCGGTATTAACGATTAGGGGGGTAGTATTGTTAGTCAAAGAAGTGGTATCGTTAGTTAGTATAGAATGATTTAATCTCTAGTTTACTGTACGTCGCGATTAAGGATTTAATGTCGCTAATAAGGCCAGCAAGGGTAGTAGTGGGTCGAAAACAGGCTAGCTTGCAAGCTAATACGTCTTAGCACGCAGTAAGGAGCTTATTATAGAATATTGTGTTATTTTAGAGGTCTTTTGCTAGCCCACGTTATAGCTACCACATCTCGTTAATTAATACCTGAAATGCTTGGCCTGTATTAAGTCCTTTTTAAGCAGTAACTTGTTTAAGCATAATTACATTCCACTTTAATAGGATGTCGCGTTTGTATTCATCGCCTTTAAAGTATAATTTAAGGCCTATGCATACGTTCTCGAGGTTGAGATCTTTAAGGTAGGTAAAGTAGTATTTAAGGGCAAGCCCGCGGAGCATAGTAGGAATAGCAATGATATACGCTTACTTAGGGACGCCGGCTTAGAGGTAGTAGTTTTAAAAGATTTTAAACTTAAAATCGAAGTTATCTTATTCGCTAAAGTATTTAACTTCGTCCGTGTAGAGCTTAGCTAAGTTGGTAATCTCTCTTCCAAAGCTTCCTTGTAAGGTGAGCTAGTCTATAGCTTGGGTCGTAGTTGGGGTTAGCTAAATAATTTAAACGGGGGCAGTCGATAGTGATGGTAGAGCTGGGGTAGGGTTGTCAGTAGGGCCGTCGGTAGGGTTATCGGTAGGGTCGTCAGTAGGGTCGTCGGTAGGCCATTTTAAGGGAGTTGGTTCGTGAATAGTTCCTAAAAGGCCGTCTGCAATTAACTTCCTTGCCTCCTTCTATACGTATACTCTATTTTCACGGAGGTAATCCCTAATCTTCTTCAATCAATCCTTGCTAAGGTTATTAAGTATATCCCTTATAAACAACTCAAAATCGTCAACAAAGCTCTCCTATAGGTCGAATCCCTTCTATCCATTCTCCTTGTATATCGATAATCGCCAATTAACGAATACTTTAACTTCCTTAATATTAGTTGCGGTCGCGTTAATTCCAGTCTTCCATTTTTCAGTATCTATCGCGGAGGTAGCCATCTTTTGGTTCCGTGGTTAATTTAACAGTTAGACTAGAGGGGTAAAAACAACCATAAACTAATTGTTCTAAAGGCGTAATAGACGTAGGTTAGAAGCGCGAGTAACCTTACAAACTAGCCTTTAGGCTTAGCAAGCAATACCTTAATTCTTAGCCTTTAACAAGAGGTCTAGAGAATCAGACAGTGCCTCTCTTTATTATACCTTGCTGATCTGTGCGGTACTGATCAGTGTTGGAACCATAATAGGGGGGGTTTTGGTTTTAATTGATTTCTTCTTTTTCTTCTACTTCTATAGGTAGAATTTGGTGGATCTCCTAAGCTCGCTTAGCTCACGTAGTTAACCCAATTGGTTACAAGCAACCGTATCTACTATATTACAGAACCTTATTCAGACAATAAGGAAAACACACTTAGCTATAGCCCCCTTTGTCAGCAGTCTACTGCCGAGTTATAGGCTATAAAGCAGTATCTTATTAATAACCTAAATAAGGGCTTTGTTAAGCCTAGTTAAGCCCCTTTTAACTTGCCTATTCTCTTTACCAAAAAGCTAAATAGAGGACTTCGTTTCTGTATAGACTACTATAAACTTAATAATATAACCTACAAGGACTACTACCTACTACCCTTACTTAATAAAACTTTAACCCAAATAAGTAGAGCTAAGATCTTTACTAAGCTTAATATCCGTTAGGCCTTTTACCGGATTAGGATAGACCCTAAATTAGAAGATCTTACTATATTTCGGACCCATTACGGAATATATAAATATAAAGTACTTCCTTTTAGACTAACTAATGGACTGGCTATGTACCAGCAATATATAAACAATATACTCTTTAACTACCTTAATGACTTCTATACAGCCTACCTGGATAATATTATAATCTACTTTAAAAATAAGTTAGAATATAAGGAGCATGTCTATAAAGTCCTATAACGGCTCCGCGAGGCCGGCCTCCAGGCTAATATTAGGAAATTAGAATTTAGTGTTAAGAGTATAAAGTACCTAGGTTTATTATTAGTATAGATAGAATTAAGGCTAACCTAGAGAAAATGGCCGTAATTAACTAGTGGACACCCCCACGGACTATAAAGGGGGTAGAATTATTTTTAGGTTTCTATAACTTCTACCAACGCTTTATTAAGAACTATAGCAGGATTGCCTGGCCTCTTAACCGCCTTACTAAGAAAGACTAGCCATTCTACTTTAACACTATATATATACAGGCCTTTAATAAGCTTAAAAAACGGCTGGTATTAGCTCCCCTACTTACCTACTTTGACCTAAAATGGCCTTTAATGCTAGAAACTAATACCTCAGACAGTATAATAGCTAGTGTTTTCTCCTAGAAGTAACTGGATAGAGAATGGCACCCTATTATATACTATTTAAAGACTATAATAGATGCTAAGCTAAACTACCACATCTATAATAAAGAAATACTGGCTATTATCTCTAGCTTTTAGCACTAATGTATATAGCTAGAGGGGACCCCTAAGCCTATTAAGGTAGTTTCGGATTATAAGGCCCTAGAATACTTTATGACAACTAAGGCCCTTATAGCTTGGTAGGCATGCTAGGCAGATATCCTATCTTAGTTTAACTTCTTAATTATATATAGACTAGGCGCTATAAACCGTGCGGATACTCTTATAAGGTATAAATAGGACCTAGGTAACTAGGCAGCTGTAAAGATCTTATTACAGACTTAGACACTACTATAACTAGAGCACCTTAACCCCCAGATATAGGCAGAACTAAGTACAGACTTTTTAGGTGCTAAGATGTATCCTATTAACCCCTTAGGATTTAACTTTATTAATAAATTGCTGTAGGCAAACTGTACAGCCTCTTCTCTATAGGAGTACCGTAAAAAGGCAAAGAATGTTACTAGCCTATAGTCCCTTAAAAATAGATTACTTAATCATTAGGAACGGCTAGTAGTAGTAGAGAAATAAAACCTATAGACTTAGCTTATTGCTAAAGCACATACCTAGGTCTCTACAGCCCACCCTAGAAAAAATAAGAGCAATAGAATTATTGGCAACCGCTACTACTGGCCTAAAATAGTTATAGATATTAACCGCTATATACAGAACTGCGATAACTGCCGTAAGTTTATAATTCCATAAGATAAGACCCTAGGGCTATTAAAGCCACTCCTAATACTAGAACGCCCCTAGCAGTATATCTCTATAGACTTCTATAAGTTACCTATAGACCGCAACGGATATAATACGGTTATAATTCTAGTTAACTACTTTAGCAAGCGCCCATTTTTAATCCCCTATTATAAGAATATTAATACTAAAGAGGCGGCCTAACTATATATCTACTATATCTACTAAATTTATGGACCACTAGATACTATTATATCCAACCACAGGCCATAGTTTATATCAGCCTTTTAGAATAAGTTTACCTGGATCCTAGGTATTAGGCTAAAGCTCTCTACGGCATACTACCCCTAGACAGACGGTTAGACGGAGATTATAAATTAATACTTAGACTAAAGACTCCAGCCCTTTACTAACTACTTTTAGGACAACTAGAGCGAACTACTACCTATAATAGACTACGCCCAGGCAACCCTATAACTCTACGGGGTTTGTACCTATTTAGGTAGAAATAGAATACTTACCCTATATAAGCTTTAACTAGGAGAGACTGGAAGGACTATAAACTATGCGTAAAAAACTATCTTATAAGGAAGCACAGCAGTATGCTAGACGCTTAGAAGAAGTATAGGTAGTAGCCTATAAGAACCTAGAGAAGGCCTAAAAATTAATAAAACAGCAGGCAAATAAGTACAGGTGCGAGCCTAACTTTACTATAGGCAATAAGGTCTAGGTTATAACAAAGAACTAGAAGATAGAACGGCCTAGCTATAAGCTAGACTATAAGATGGCAGGACTATATAAGATCCTTAATAAAGAAGGCAACTTATACAAGGTTAAACTCCCAGACTTAATTAAAGTCCACCCTGTTTTCTTACTAGATAAGCTATAGAAAGCTGCAAATAACCTACTACCTAGATAAAAGAATAAGCCTCTACTGCCAATTTAAGTTAATGGCGATGATAAATGGGAAGTTAATAAAATACTAGCCTATAAACTAGTATAAGGAACGCTAAAATACTATATCTAATGGAAAGGTTACAATCTAGACCTAACCTGGTACCCTGCCTAGAACTTTATAGGTTGCCCCTAGAAGCTTAAAGAGTTCTATAACTAATACCTTAATAAGCTAGGACCCCCGAAGTATCTAGACAAGTAGATAGAGTGCTAGTATAGCGAAGATGATAAGCTACCTATTAAGCATACAGATAAGAACACCCTATGGACATAATACGGACATACAAAGCCTGAGGGCAGGCTTTTTCAGAGGGGGGGATAATGTTACGGCGCTGGCACATTGCCGCATATTGCCGCAAATTGCCGTTACGTGACCAGAGAATTGTATATAACTTCGAGCGGTGCTTCCGTTCTTCTCCTTTCCTTTCTCTAGCTTTGGATCCTTGTTTATAGACAATCCAATCATATAGGCTTGCGCGACCTTCTTGCCGTGCTCGTGCCTCGATTGACTAAGTTGCTAACAATAGGCTAAGGTAGAAATCCTCGTTGGCTATAAAGGAATCCATATTTTTAAGGTATATATACCTTTAAGAAAAGGACCTACTAAAAATAGGATTATATAATCCTTAAATATTAGATTTAATAAAGGAGGCTTAATTATAAAGTCCCTATTAGAAAATAATACTAATATTTTAATACTAGCTGGAAATAGGGTAAGAGTACTAAGAATTAGAATTAATAAAATAGTGACCTAATTTATTAGAGAGTTCCTAATATACCCGGAAATATTAAGCATTAACCCTAATTAGCACTTAAAAAGGCTATTACGCCAGAGCTTTAAATTAATAAGGATTTGGAGCAACTGGATATTAATTCTAATAATAAACCTAAATTAGAATATAATACCAAATTAATACTGGAGATTACTTAGGAGAGAGTTAAAACTAAAATAGTACCTAAGTTAAGGGGTTAACCTAAAGGTTTAAAGAATAAGGTTTATATCCTAAACCCTAAGCTTAATAGAGAGATTTAATAAGCCGCTTAATAGTTAAAGCTAAAATCAAGCTTTAACTCTGAATTAAGTACGGTATTCTATACTGTATATGCAGCTGGCCTAGTATTATTAATCTATAACAATTCTGAGATAATTAAGGAGGTAAAGATAAGACCTAATTAGCCAGAATGGCAAAAGGCTATTAAGAAGGAGTATTAAGGCCTAATTTATAAAGGAACCTAAAAGCTTTTAAGACAATTAAAGCTGCTAAAAGATATTAAGGTACTGCTAGAAAAGCTTGTCCTAAAGACTAAAAGGGATAAAGATAGTAATATCCTAAAGCGGAAGGCAAGATGGGTTGTTAAAGGGTTTAGACAGCAGTATAGAAAGGACTTTAACTAAACATTTGCGGGAGTATATAAGAATGTTATATAGAAGCTAGCAGTTGCCCTTATAGCTCTATTTAACTTAGAGATTAAGTAAATAGATATAGTTAGAGCCTTCCTAAACTTAGCTGCTGATATAGATATTTATATAAAAGTACTACCTAACTGGGAAATTAATAAGGAGATCTTAAAGAATGTACCTAAGTGGGTATATAAGCTCCTAAAAGCGCTATATGGTCTAAAATAGGCACCTTAACTATAGCAGAAGGAATTAGCCTCTGCGCTTTAGCAATTGGGGTTTAAAGCATATACTAGTGACCAATGCGTATATATTAATAAGTTAATAGGAATTCTGATTGTTACATATATTAATAATATGCTAATTATTGGTAAAGATAAGGCTAAGATTAGGGCTCTAAAGAAGAGTCTTATAAGAAGATTTAAGATAGAGGAGTTAGGCCCTACAGAATACTTTATAGGGGTAAGAATTACTTAAAATAGGAAGGAAGGAATAATTACCTTATGTTAGAATACATATATTAGCAGGATCCTTAAACAATATGGTATAGAGAATTGTTATTTAGTTAATATGCTAATGGCAGCTAGAGCTACTAAATTTATGGTACCCTTTAATGGATAGGCAACGGTTAAAGATACTAAGCTCTACGGATTAAAGATCGGCTCTCTAATATATTTAGTAATCCAAACTAAACCAGATATTGTATATAGAGTCTCTATACTATTAAATTTTCTATTAAACCCCTCCCTATAGTATATAAAAGCTATAAATTAAATACTTTAATACCTGCAAGGCATAAAGCTCCTAGGAATTAAATACTAGAGGTGCGCAGGTAATTTAAAGACACTCCTCCACGGATATTATAATGTGGATTTTATAGGTAATAAGTTAATATAAAAATCTGTCTTAGGAAATGTATACTTCTTTACTAGTAGAGTTATATTATGCTTATTAAAGAGACAGCAGATAGTAGCACAGTCTACTATTAAGGTAGAGTATTACGCTCTAGCTAAAGCCGTATCTAAAGCACTCTGGCTAAAACAGATTATGGGCCAGATAATGTACTTAGGTACAGATATTAAGTTAGTATATCTATATAGTGACAACTAAGGCTTATTAAGCCTGGCTAAGAACCCTAAGTTTTATTAATAGATAAAGCATATTACTGTTAAACACTACTTTATTTAAGAGCACGTTATAAAGAGAACGGTTAATCTGTAGTATATTATAAGTTTAGAAATAGCGGCTAATAGTCTAACTAAACCTCTTCTGGCTATAAGTTATGCGAAGTTTATAAAGCAGCCAAGGTTAAAGGTTATTAAAATTAATTAAGCTTATTTAGAGTATTAAGTTAGTTAAATACAAAGGGGTGTGTTAGTTGTTGTCTGTAACTAATTGGTATGGGCTAGTTATGTGTAGTGGTTATATAAGCTAGGTGAATATGGAATCCACTAAAATCTACCTATAGAATAGATCTAATAACAACAATTTTATCTATACATTTTGATATACGCATCTGATTCCCTTATACCTCCGCTGCACCTTATCAAGTATTAGCCTTAACAAGTAATATATTGTAATAATATGCAGACAATCTAACTCCTAACTAAAAGTAACGCTAAGCTTAATACTAAGCTCCAATACGTTAATATCTATTACTACTAGCTCTGCTAGGAAGTTTATAAAGAAAGGACTAATATTAAATAGGTCCCTACTACGGATATAATAGCAAACGGGTTAATAAAGGCTCTACCTTATTAAAAGTATAAGACGTTTGTTTAGTAATTAAACCTCATTAATATTAAGGATTTTGTTAGGTGACGAAGTCACCTCGCCTATATATATTGTTCCGCACAGCCGTGCCTGGCATCAAGCCAGTTACTTGCTTACCTTTTGTAACCGACTACGGTACCCTGCCAAACCACCACTGTTTTATCTGCGTATTGCCTACGTATCGCCTACGTATCACTTACGTATCACGCTGTTTTGCTTACGTATTCGTCTCCCCTTTCATTTATTTC
>Ga0307507_10000706_pt1 | contig 73360 bp, 18 predicted proteins | sample 7_EM_MG_FD_207223 | JGI IMG/M metagenome (GOLD analysis project Ga0307507, IMG submission 207223) | Populus trichocarpa ectomycorrhiza microbial communities from riparian zone in the Pacific Northwest, United States - 7_EM | ecosystem: Host-associated > Plants > Roots > Unclassified | place... | reverse complement strand
TATTTAGGCTTGTTTTTCGAAGGCCTGTAACAACTTTGTATAGAGCTTTGTGCAGGCGTTTGTGCAGACGCTCGTGCAGACGTTCGTGCAGACGTTCGTGCAGACGTTCGTGCAGACGTTCGTGCAGGCGTTCGTGCAGACGTTCGTGCAGACGTTCGTGCAGACGTTCGTAGAGACGATGGTGGAGACGTTCGTACGGGCGATTGTATGGGCGATTGTAGAGTCGTTCGTAGAGACGTTCGTAGAGACGTTCGTAGAGACGTTTGTAGAGACTTTCGTGGAGACGTTCGTAGAGACGACGCGTCGGTCGGTGTCTACCTACTATGAGAGCTCGATTGCCCTTCAAGGTGGCCCATGCACTGTCACGTGCACGTCGCCAAGCTTAAAGAGACTGCCCCCTACCAACATATTCCTATCATAAAAAAGTAATTGATTATAGAGGAGACTAGTCTAACTCAACTTATTAGCTTATTAGGTTAAATAGGTGTTATTGGGGAGTCAAATATACAGGAGAGAGTGTCTCTCATACAAAATTGCTCAGATTGAAGTTGAGCGCCATAGAGTTCCGCACCAAAGGCCCTCAGACGGCAGGGCAAACTTAAGGTCGGTAGATAGCTGATTGGCTAAAAGAAAGTGGCGTTTTTTAGGATGGAGACTAGTAATACTTTAGTATTAGTGAGTGCGCCTTAAGTTCTGCCCTTGCCGACTGAGTTGCTTACTGAGATAAATCGTTAAATTGTTAAACGAGTGTCCAATTTCTTCCTTTAAACTCTCGCCCAAATCTTTAAGCTCTCACCTAAATCGACTATTTAGCTATGCCGTCTCTGGTTTCAATTACGTCGTATACGCGTTGCCTTATAGATGAAACGAGGCGGTACAGATCTTCTTATATAATCTTGTCCTACTCTTCCTAAATTGCCTATCGCATTTGCTGCTCTATATAAGGCCTATTATTAATACTTGGCAATTTGCTTCTTTATCTTCTTCCAAAGCATTTTAATTGGATTAAGGTTAGGGTTATTTGCAAGCTAATTAAGTACTCAGATTTAGTCGGCTGTGAACTTGACTCTGGTAGATTATACTGTGTATAGTAGCGCCGTCCATCTATATAATAGATAGGGTAGGATTGAACAGCTAGTGGGCATTAAAATATGTATAATACTCCTTGTTGTAGTATTCATAGAAGTTCTTTAGGCTTGGGCAGATGTAATTTTGGAAGCCTTAAGCCATAATATTGCCCTATTCCTGCTTACAATCACAAGTTAAGGCTGTTCGGATATTTCCATTTAATATTGGCGACCAATCTACATATGGCTAGCGGAAGGATTAATCGACACGCACTTACACCACCTCGGCGCATCTCGTTGTAAGTACGTGCCGATCGTGCCGATCAAACTGCGCGGATTTATACCCTTTCTGTATAGAGCTATGCCTAAAATAGGTAGTTTAGTCGCCAAGATCAATAAGCACTTATAACGAGATGTAAAGAGGTAGTGTACAACAAGATGTAACAAGGTGGTGTACAAGGGGGCAACATAAACGGGTCGGATGATGTAAGGGATATTATTGCGGACACCTCGGGTTGCCTTCAGGACAACCTCCGGACACCCCTCGGATGGTCGCCGGTCACGTGCCAGAGGCACGTGCCCGTAGTATATAGTCTCCACGATCCCAGAGGCCTTACCTCCTCAAGGATTCGTCTCTCTCACTAATCTATCCTGTTCCACAATCGTGTCCTTATAGCCCCCTGTCTACAAAGTCCCCTCACATTTAAATCCTTCCTACTCCATCTAGAAAGGTAGCTGGCTTTAAGGACTAGATTGTTTATTTATATCTTTTATTTACATCCACCATCCTCCCTTAAAATCTCGCGACAACCTAAATGGAAACTCCATGAATACCTTATAGACAGCCGTCGCGCTAAGGCAGGAAGGTCCCTCTAATAGCGAGAGATTGCGATAATATAAACCTCTAGGTAAGACGGCCGAACGAGCCCTAATACCTAGATGCATTAAGAGCTTAAAGACTCTTACATACCTACGGTTACTAGCAACGCTGAGGAAAATGCAAACACCCTCTATAACGGTTATAACACTGCTAGAAAGCAGCCGGAACCCCTCTAGCCCCACTTAGGCTAATTAGAAGATTAAGCGCTAGACGCAACCCCAAAATCTTCCCCTAAACTAGAAATGCTAGAGGAATACACTAATACGCCTAATTAGGGACCTAACTGGAACCCTCCCAGAAGACTACCGGCCCATAATTAGTATAGTAGCGGCGCATAGACTGCTTATAAGCTAAGCGGGCCTACCCCTTTAGGCAATCCAACCTAACTACTAACTTAAGACTTAAGCCTTGCAGGGAAACCCGTATTAGCTACTAGTACTAACACTACCTCTATAGCCAGAGCTTCCCTAGGCCTAAGGTTAGAAAGTTAAGAGCCCCACACTAATTTTCTTTAAGGAGGATATTGGGAAGCTACCATAAGGCTCTTAGAAGCCATACGGGAAAAAGCCACTAATAAATATATTAAAAACCTCTAGGGGCAGGTCTAGATCTAGCAGAGCTTAATCTAAGCTAGATAAAATCTTTTATAACCTAGCTAAGGCTAAGGGCCTCCTAGGGGATACCTAGTACCTACCTAAGGAGGTATAGAAGACTTAGAGAGGTATCTACGCAGTAAATGGAAAAAGGATATAGACTAACTAGCTAAGGCCTCTAGTAGTTTAGAACTCCGCCAGAGACCCAACGCCCAACAGTTAGACAATTAGGTTTATAAAATAGATAACTTCTTTAAAATATTAATAATATAAAATAATACTAAAGAGCGTACCCGTTGGATTATTAGTAAGATTAAAGATTGATCCCTAAACTAGATCGCACTAAATCAGCTTAATAAAGAGTAAATTACTATATAGCCGCAGCTACAAACCTTTCTAAAGAAGTAGACTTAAAATCCATATATTATATAATACAATCACGTAGAACTATTCTGGAATGGGATACAGCTTAACCGCCACAATTTCCGCCAGTTTATAAACTTTATAGAAACTTATGCTTAACTAATAGATTTAAAGCCCTTTAAAAACGAGGACGGTAGCATCTATAAAAAAAAGAAAATTAGATTTATCTAGGCTAGAATTAAGCTAGCAATTTATAATAAAATAAAGCGCGTAGAAGCCCTATCGCGGATCACCATATATGCGGATTTTAAACGAGCGGTTCTAAACGCTAAGGATATAGTAAGGAACCAGACCTCTTCTAGCAAGAAGCCAAAGGGTAACCAGAAACGCAGGCACTTTAATAGCAATATAGGGCAGACCTAAACTTCAAAGAAGCCGTTCTTAAAGAGAAATCTGGAAGGGTTAAAGTTAGGGACCTTAAGTAATGGAAAAGACTTCTAGGGCTAACCTAACACCCATCTAGCACCCTTATAGGAACACTCTAAAAAGTTAAGAGAAAACTTCTTTAGAGGTAAACCCAATTGGAAAAACAAGCAGGGCAATAACCGCACTAATAATCCAAAAAAAGAAAAGCCCTAGTTGCGGACCTCTCCTAGCTACAACTAGAGCAAGATATAGAAGGAGAGACTCTCCATATTACTATTAAGCTAGAAATAGTACTCCCTATAGGCGAGGTACATTAGTTCCAAGCACTATACAATAGCGGCGCCAAAATCAATCTTATACAATATAATTTAGTAAAAGAGCATGAGCTTATCCCATTACTAAAGTGGCGGAAACCTATTGTAGGGTTCCTAAATAAGCATTAGATTAAACTACACAGTGCCTATAAGCTTATAGTGTTAGTGGCTAATATGTATAACCGCACTAAGATAGTCGGCCCGCAACCCTTCTAAGCGGCTAACTTTGTAGGCTATAACCTTATTATTAGATATCCTTGGCTTGCGGAAGCAGATTTTAAGATACACTTTAAGACAGAAGCCTTTAAATGGTAGAATAATAAAGAATTAGAAGGGCGCATTTTACTAATAAGCTTAAAAGACATCCTAGAAGATATAGCTCTAGGAGAAACAGTATACGCTTTATACCCAAAAAAGTATCGGATCCAACCCCTGTTCCATAGCAAGATGGGTATAGAGCCTAGTATAGGCGATAACCCTTCTATAACGGATACCCTATAGGGAACTGCCGGATAGGTTGCGGAGACACTACAGGGAGGCAGCAATCTTAAAGATCCTATAAGATACTTCTACCGCCATAGGTTACTCTGGCTCAAGCAATATACAGAGAGTATGCTATAACACCTTAAACGCTGTGTTAAAGAGTTCCCTACCCTCTACTAGCTACCGCATGAAACTGTCTAATATATAGTGGCAACCATATACAAACAGCTACTATAGCGCGCGACGCTGCCTATAAGCGTCCTAAGGGACCTCTAGGACCTACCTAATAATAACATAGAGGATAAACGCGACCCCAATTTATTAAATATCCTAGCAGGCCTAAGGGATTTACTAAGGGTATTTTCGGGTAGGCGAGCAAAAGTCCTTTAGCAGAACTTAGAATACAATCATGCAATTAATTTAAAAGAAGGCAAATAACCACCAAACCTTCCTATTTACAACCTCTCTCGCAAAGAGCTTAAGATCCTACAGGAGTACCTTAATAGCTTACTAGAAAAGGGATAGATACAGCCTAGTAAGTTACTAGCAGGCATACCAATCCTCTTTATCCCAAAACTAGATAGGACTATAAGGCTATATATAGACTATTACAGTCTTAATAAGATTATAATTAAGAACCATTACCCACTACTACTAGTTAGTAAAATGCTGGACCAACTATCTGGGGCAAAGATCTTCACAAAGCTAGACCTATAAAACACCTATCATAGGCTCCATATTAAAGAAGGGGATAAGTAGAAGACCGCTTTTAAAACCCAATACGGCCACTTTAAGTATATAGTAATACCTTTTAGGCTGGCTAATGCGCCTATAACATTTTAATTATATATTTATAGAGCCTTAGGGGGACTAGTTAACCGCATATATATTATCTACCTAAATAACATTCTAATCTACTTAAAAGATAAGAATTAGCACAAGCAATACATCCGTAAAGTGCTAGAACGCTTAGATAATTAGGGCCTCTACACCAAGGCGTTAAAGTATGTCTTTAATACTAAGCAGGTCAAGTTCCTGGGTTATATTGTAACGCCTATAGGTGTAGTTATGGACCTAGTACAAGTATAAATAATCCAAGAGTGGCTAGAGCTAGAGAGCTATTAGGATGTTTAAGTGTCCCTAGGCTTTACTAATTTCTATAGGCGCTTTATTTATAACTACTTAGACATCGCCTAATATCTATTTAATTATATTACTAAAGCTTCCTAAGACCCAGCCCAAGGAGCAAAAAGCTTAAAGGCAGGAAGGAAGAAAACCAAGAAGGGACCAACTAAATGGTATAAATTATAGATATAGCCCAGAAAGGTCTAGGAAGCCTTTTAGGAACTATATATAAAGTTTACAAAAGCTCTACTATTACGGCATTTTAACCTAGATTAGCCACTAATGATGGTTACTAATATATCGAATTTTGCCCTTACTAGTATCCTACTACAACCTAATAGGCATCCGGACGCTACCCAGCTCTACTAGAGACCGGTAGTATTCTACAGCAGAAAATTCCAGGGACCTAAAGTTAGGTATTATACCCATAACAAGGAACTGCTTGCTATAGTTAACTACTTTAAATAGTGGCAATACTACCTTAAGTATATAAGCCATACCACTTATATACTCTTAGATTATTATAATCTACGCTACTTTATAACTATAAAGGAGCTTACACCTTAATAAGCCAGATAGGCAAAGGAGCTCGCGTAATTTAACTTTAAGATTAAATATAAGCTAGGGGAAAATAACCCTGCTAATAGACTATTATAACGGCCAGACTATACCAAAGGCTTTAAAACGGGAGAAGGAAAATAGATAATAGATATCTTACTCCCTATATTACAGAACAAGCTCCGGGTGTGGGATACTTAAGCACCTATAGCTCCATATACTAAGTCTCAGGTAGTGTAAACCCTATTAGTCTCCACTAATGTTCCAACTAGTACCCGGTCCGTTGCCAATAAGGGTCCGAAAATACCTAGATAGAACGTCCCTAACATAAGTTTGGAACCTAGTAATACACCACCCTTAATTACTAAGCTATCCCCTTAAACTAAAAGTAAAGCTATAGAGCAATTGGAACCCAGAGCCCTATAATAACTAAAGGACTTTAACCTCATAGCGGCCTTCCTAACGCACGCGCACTGAGAAGTTATAAGATCTATAGTACCATTTAGTCTTATACTTAGAGCAGTATAAGGCGAAACAGCTTTTACCTAGAAATTATCCAAAAGGTTAATAGATCTCATCCGTAAGGTGCAACAGAGGGACGCCTCCTATGCCATCTTTAATACGGAAGTAGATCGGAAATATAACGGAAAAAAAGCTAAAAGGCGCTAAAATTAGAAACTAGACCCAATAGGCCTACTACATAGAAATAGTAAGGTTTGGGTGCTATAAGAAGCAAATCTATAACAGAAGATCCTTATAAGGAATTATAATAATCCTTTAGGCGGCCACTATGGTCAAGTTAAAACAGTGGAATTACTTTAACATAAATACTACTAGCTAAAGCTTAAGTAGAAAGCAAAGGAGTATATTAGCCACTATAAGAAGTGTCAAGTATACAAAATCCAAAGGTATAAGCTATAGGGTTTACTTAAATCAGTTCCCCCCACCAGTAAGCCATGGCAACATTACGCTATAGACTTCATTACGGATCTCCTACCTTTAAAAGATAGGCAAGGATAAACATATGATTTGGTTCTAGTACTTATCAATAGGTTTTCAAAGTACGTCTAATACCTTCCCGTTAATAAGACAATCAATATATAAGCGCTTATAAACCTAATCAAGGAGAAATGCTTTCTTAAAGTAGATTAACCACACTCTATTATCACTAATAGGGGCAGCGTCTTTATAAGCCAGTACTAGTCAGATCTATGCTTTTATTTAAAGATAGACCACCATTATAGTACGGCTTTCCACCCACAGATAGATGGGTAAACGGAACGCCAGAACTAGGAACTAGAGTTATATCTATAAATATATTTAAACTACCAGCAAGACAATTAGTGCGAGCTACTTCTATACACAAAGTACGCTTATAATTTAAAATAATATATATCGCATTAGTTTGCACTAATCCAGATTGCCTATAGCATCCAACTATTAGGATTTAATGGTATACCCAATAATCACTGGCTAAGGCCGCATAATTAATTATAGGATCCTACCAGGAAGTCTAAAAACATCCATAGAAGAGTACAAGAATACCTTAAGAAATGGGAGGAGCAATAGAAGCATATAAAGCAGAGCCTATAAGATGCGCAAGAGCAGCAGAGACTTTAGTATAACCGTAAATACTAGAACAAGCATTTTGGCGTAGGCAATAAGGTTCTATTACATTTAACAAATATCAAGACCCGTTAACTATTAAAGAAGCTTAATATAAGATACCTAGGTCCCTTCCAAATTAAGAAATAAATTAGCAAGCTAGCCTACTATCTCCAGCTACCCCTATCTATAGCCTATATGCATCTAGTATTTTACATAAATCTACTAGAGCCATGGCACAGACTACTACTAGAAAAGAACTTCTATCTAGGCCCAATTAAACACCCTAAAGTGGTGGGCGAGCGGTACAAGGTTAAAGCTATACTATACTATAAGTCTATCAAGAACAAGCTTCAATATAAAGTTAAATGGCTAGGCTAGCCCACTAAGGACTCTATATAGAAACCAGAGGATCACCTTAATTATTATAAAGATATTCTAAAAGAATATTAGGACCAAGGTCCACAATCTACAAATTACAGAAAGCGCTCTAATACTACAGTATCATCGCAACCTATAAAGAAAGCTCGCGGTAGGCCAAGAGAGGCCCTAAAGAGTAAATAGGTCAAATCGGATATAAAACGGATAAGCTCCGGAAACTATAAGGATTAATTAGGGCTACGGCCTAAGGCAGAACAGGTCCTTAGCCTTTTTACATATATAGCATAGAATTGATAGGGTATTTTGCTAGAATTGCATTCCCATTTATTAGTCTATATTAGGAACAGTGTTCCTATACCTTCCTAAATACTTCACAAGGCCTTCCTAATTGCTACTATATACAAGAATTAATCCTAAATGCCCAAATTAAAAGCCACTATGCCTTATCCCTAGGTGTAGGATCAGTATCCATCGGCCCACTAAGTAATGGCTAATGGGAATGAGATCCAGATCTAGATCCCTTAGTAGGAGTACAGGCAGGCATGAAAACGGGGGCAGGCTAATAAGGTATAGATAGAGCAGAGATCCTTAAACGCTCAACACCAATATTAGGCCCAAACTAGTACCAATGAAGTTCTTAAGGCGTAAGCTTATAGTTAATAAAGACACGCTTAAGCCCAGAATAAATAGAGATGTTGGCTGGCTAGTAAAGACCAGAACCACCAAGACCTTACTATAGCAATTGTCAATTACCTATCCACTAGGTACCCAAAGGGTAACCTACCTAATACCGTATTATATTATGCTCTTTCAAAACTTAATATATATACGCGAACTCCTTCTTGTGGTAAATAGTAACCTTCTTTTTATTACCCCCATCCCTTACCCTATCCTTAGTATACCAACCTTGCTCCCTTATTAGGCGTTGCTGGCTAGCTTACTAGGAATTATAGGCGGTGTAGATGGCTATAGTATAGTCTTAAATTCGACCTAGACGTTCAGCGTTAGCACTGGAATAAGAGAGAGCCCAGGCGATGTAGTAGTTAAGGATATTAAAGGATCGTCGCCACTTAGGCCTAGGCTATATTAAAGCCTAAAGTTAGCAATGGAAACCTATTAAGGATAGGAAAGCTTACCTTAACGCAACTACCGCTCTTAGTACGCATGCATCAATTATAAGAACTAAAGGTGTTGGACCTTATACAGTAGGTTTTATTGCAAGCATCTAGAATCTTCTTATTAGACTTCTGGTCTTTTAAGGACGTGCATGCAAAGTTATTTAGGCAGGACCAGCACTAGTTGTAGGTTAGTAGAGGTTGGGGTTCTATATATAGCGGTAGGGCCAAAATACGCTGTGGAATCGGATCAGAAGAGCAGTCAGTAGGAGAACGAAGAGGCATATTGAATTAATAGAAAAAAAGGAAATCTTAATAATATATCGAAGATACGTCCAAATTTGGACGAAGGGCGATAATAGGAAGTAAGGTATTAAAGAAAAGGAGCAGCTTAATAAGTAAAGTGTCTCTATACTTTACCTCCCAATACCCTTTTAGTAAATAGCCGCAACCTTGCCGATATAACTCCGTTACAATAGCGCAATTCAGAAGGAAGGAAACACGCGTATAAGCTATTTAGTCATCACTTCCTTACAAAAACTAATTACGCGGCCGGGGAAGGCAATTAAGACGTTAATTACAGACGCATATAGGTAAAATTATACCTAAACAATACTATAGTATTAAAGAATAATATTATAGACGTTCTTAATAAATCGTATAATAGCTAGAGGCGCTATTGCAAAGTATCCCTTCTATTTGCTAGGCAGTAGAGCTACGCTAAATATATAGCATAGAACCAACGAGAAAGGATTATAAATTAATATCTTAAAGGTTAAAGACAACGGCAAGCCAAGGCTCTATATGTTAAATCCTATACTAAAAGGTCCTACGGAACCATATTAGGAACACCAAATTGCCTATAATACTTGCGATTAATTGCAGACCGGCATAAAGGCTTAAAAGTAGAGTTGCATAAAAATCCTTGGGTTAGCCTAGGTAGTTACCAGCACGTTTCCAGTAGGCTTTTAAGGGGTCTCCTAGCAATCCTCGCGTCTTTTCTCTAGTTATGTTTTTTCTTATTAAGGTTTTCAGGAGTTTAAAGCAGGGGTTAGATAGATAGATAATATATAGTAGCTTACCAACATCTCTCCAAACCCCTTCTGGGACGAGCCCTTATAATCTCCCTACTGCAAGGTAATGGCGATCGGGGGCCGACCGCAAGAAGGGGGGGGGCAATGTAAGGGATATTATTGCGGACACCTTGGGTTGCCTTTAGGACAACCTCCGGACGCCCCTCGGATGGTCGCCGGTCACGTGCCGGAGGCACGTGCCCGTAGTATATAGTCTCCACGATCCCAGAGGCCTTACCTCCTCAAGGATTCGTCTCTCTTACCAATCTATCCTGTTCCACAATCGTGTCCTTATAGCCCCCTGTCTACAAAGTCCCCTCACAGATGGCCCACCCTGCTAGTATAGTAACAAAATAAGCGAGTCCAAAGCGACATAGCGGGACTAGGTTATTTTGTTACTATACTAGCAGGGTAGGCCATCTGACCCGTTCATGTTACCCCCTTATATATTGGTTAGCGAGGAACAACACTAAAAGGGTAAGTAGTGATAGGAGGGAGGCAAAAGGGTAACGGCGAGGAAAATAGCGGCGGTAAGGGCTAAGGTATGTGTAACAGTGCAGTGTGGGAATTGAATGAGCAACTTTATTGTAAATCTATGGAAATCAAGTGAACTAAATACATGAAAGTAGACCCGGAACTCCGTAGTCTATGACTCAATATTTGACCGTATTCGAGACATACGAGGGTAGCGTCGATCATGTCTCGGAGCCTCTTAGGCGACGATCTTGTGTCTCAGCGTAGTGCTGGTGAACTGTTACAGTATGACTGGGAGTTCTAGATTTGGTAGCTAATACTAGCTATTAAAAAAGCGGAGCCATTGCGTAAACCCCCAATTGGCTAATCCTACGCACTAACAATATAATGTCCTTTCCTCCCTCCCGATTAGGTATAGGGTTTAGAGCTCCAAGAGCTCCACTACCTTAGATCCACTCCATCCACCAATTAAATCACTTAGATCCACTCCAGGGCAAGCCTCAGTCCATCCAGGCGCTCCATATTGGCTCCAGTCCAAAAAGATCACTGGTAAGAGCTTAGTTCGCTGCCACTGTTTTAAATATTCTACTCTTTTAAGACTCTTAACACCCATTTACATCCTCTTCTATAAGATTATATAACGCGCTCCTAAAAAGGATTGTTCTAGTTTATTACTTATTACTAGAATTAATAGAATAGTAATAGCCAGTAGTGATAGTTATGGCCATTATACATACTGTTATTCTTAGCACCACTATTTAAGGGTAGAAAGCTTTCTAATCTAACTTAGAGGATTAGTAATATAGTTATTATACTCGTCTTGGCTTTAAGGTCAAGTAAACTTATTAAAATCTTTAATAATTAGATTATATAAATCTAATTCTTATTTAGTAGAGGCTTGCCTATATAGTAAAACTAATAGTTAAGTAGAAAGAGTCTTAGGCCTAAAAGCTTGTAATTAATAATCCTCCTAAAGTCCTTTAACCTTTTTAAGTGCAGCCCTCTACCTATAACGGGACTAGCCTAGTTACAGTAGGAATGTCTTGGTGAAACACTTGACAGATAACTATATGAAACTGTTTATAAACTATTTATAACTGTCTGCAACTATCTATAACTATCCGCAATTATCCGCTGTAATCTACTGTTTTCTACTAAGTTCCGCTAACTTGATTAAATTCCACTAAATTCTACTAACATAGTGGAATTTGGTTGAAACTTATTAAAATCCGCATAGGCTTATGCCCACGCATCTGCTGCCAAGACCCCGAATATTTAGTTATAAGTTTCCTATATTCCTTTCTCTTCTTTACGCAACGTCTTGTTCTCTGCAAGAGCTATATACCCTTAGATTTAGATAGAATTTATATTATTCCTTTAAATCTTCCTTGAAGCCTCTTTGCGCCCTTATATTATGTTGCGTCTATACCACTACCCTTAAAATGGCAAACGAACTCAAATCCGCCACGTTAACTATTATAGCCCTAGTTAGGGAACAAATGACTATAATGCAATAGTCCTTTACGGATGCCTTGGCCTAGCAACGAGCTATACTAGAAGCCCAGTATTAGCAATTAATTAAAGTAATACGCAAAGAACTCTACGACACCAAAGTACTCGCGTTGGAAACCCTAATAGCAACACCTATAAATAAGATTAAGATAACTATATGTGAACCCAGCCCATTAAATGCGAACCCTAAACCAGTAATAGTAGCTTAACCTATACCTGTAACAAACCTAGTACCTACTATAAAATTAGAAAAGCTTCCTAACCCTCTAATGTTTAATAGAAATTAAAATAACCTACACCCCTTTATAACTAAGCTCCGTTTTAAACTTTTAATAAACTATAACTAATACCCCACTAAAGCTAGCAAGATTAGCTATAGAATATCTTATTTAAATAAAGACGCTGCATAAACTATGGACCTATTCTTCCATAACGGCACCTTCGTTAATTTTAAAACCTTTATCTCTCTATTAGAACGAACGTATAATAACACCAGTCGTAAACACACTGCTATTACTAAACTTAAAAACCTATAACAACGGAACCAAGAATTTACTAGCTTCTTTTCGGAATTTTTAGGCCTTGTTAGCGAACTAGATTAGAATAAAGCCGCTAAAGTTGCTGCTCTTTAACGAGCTATTTTAGATAAAATTAAAGCATAGTTAGTAGGTAGGGAACTGCTAAAGGACCTACCCAAATTTGCTATAATATGTTAACGAATTAATAAGGACCTTTAATATAATAAATAGACTTATTCCCTAAAGCCAACCATATCTTATATTTAAGACTTTACGAAACCGACATATACCCTAAAACGTAACCCTTCTCTAAAACCTACGCACGACCCTATAGACCTTAACGCCACTCAATCCTACGCACCCTTAGAAACCGACGAATAAAAAACTTAAGCCACAAATAGAGAATGCTTTGGATGTGGTAGAAAAGGACATATCCAAAGAAATTACCAAACTTACCCTTTTAAAAAAGTCCGCCGTAGTTCCTCCCACTTCTTAAATCACACTTGCTCTTTAAGCCGTACTTACTTCTTAACTTATACTCGTCCCATAAATTATACCTAGTTGTTATAAAGTATATTACCCTTAACTAACTCAGAAAATGAATCGTCCTAGGGCCAAGTTACGCCTTAGAATAAAAAGCGGAAAAGCATAAGTGTCTAGGCTCTTCCAGCGCTAATACACAACACAACTCCCTTAATGTACTCGGCGAAATTTAAATACTTAGAAAATAGAAGGAAGTATAAATCCTTATAGACAACAGAGCCACCAGCATAGGCTTTATTAATATAAACTATACAAAAACTTAACGCCTGAATTTAAAGAAACTTAACGAGCCCTAAGGCCTATAAGGCTTTAATAGCAAACCCTTAATATATAGCAAAATAACGCACTACGCCCTAGTAAAAATGTAAATGGGCAAACACCTTAAATATATCTTCCTGTTTATAACACCCTTAAAGCAATATAAAGTCATACTTAGACACGGATGGCTAAAACAATACGACCCTTTAATTAGCTAGGTTAAAGAAATACTAAAGTTCCATATAACTTACTGCTAAGGTTATTACTTGAAAAACCATTTGCCCTATAAATATGCATACAACTATTTAAATTTAATATAATATAAATTACCCTTACTACAAACCTTAAGCTAACACGATAAATCTATAACTGCCAATTGTAACAAAGAATATAAAGATGTTTTATTAAAACCTCTTAAAATTCGGATAATACAAGCCACACCCTTTATTTTATTAGCAAAAAGACGAGATCACAAAATCTTTACTATAACTATAGAAGACATTAAGAAAGCACTAAAACTAAAATAGTATATTAATCCTTAACCTCTTGTATCTAAAGAGTACCACGATATAATTAACGAGTTTAAAAGACAATTTGCAAACCAACTAGCCCTGCACTAAGATAAGCACGATTTCAAGATAGAACTTAAGCTGGGTATAACACTAAAGTTCGGTCCGCTATACGGTATGTTACGGGAAGAATTGCTTATAATGCGATAATACCTTAACGAGCATCTGAAAAAAGGATTTATTTGCCCTAGTTAATCTCTATTCGCCTTACCCGTACTATTTATTAAAAAGCTAGGAGGAGGCTTAAGATTCTATATTAATTATTAAGCTCTAAATGCAATTATAATTTGAAACCAATATCCGATTCCCCTAATTTAAGAGACGCTTAACTATTTAGCGAAGGCATGGTACTTTACGAAGCTTAATATAGTTACAGCCTTTAATAAAATCTATATATAAGAAGGAGATGAGAAGTATATAGCTTTTTATATATAATAGGGACTCTTTAAATACCTAGTAATGCCGTCTAGCGTAAAGAATAGTCCTAGTACGTTTCAGCAATACGTTAATAATACGCTTCGTGAATTCCTTAATATATTTGTTACCGCGTATATTAATAATATCTTAATCTACTTATCCTTGCTTTCTAAACATTAGAAACACGTTAGAATGGTCCTTAAATGTCTATAAGATATGGGCCTATAATGCGATATTAAGAAATGCAAGTTCTATACGTCCAAGGTTATGTACTTAGGCTTAATAATATCCTATAATGGAATTAAAATGGACCCTAAGAAAGTTGCCGTAATTATAAACTAGGAAAGCCCTAGCAATATATAAAATATTTAAGGATTTCTAGGATTTGTAAATTTTTATTAACAATTTATTAACCACTTCTTAGAAACCGCTTAGCCGTTAATAAACCTAATAAAAAAGAATATAAAATTTAAATAGACTATTAAATGCGAATAAGCTTTTAACGACCTAAAGCATTATTTTACAACTGCTTTAATTCTCGCCCACTTTAACCCTAACCTTAAATACATTGTGGAAATAGACTCGTCCGATTATACGCTAGGGGGAGTGTTGTTACAATATAATAAGGACGGTAAGCTACGTTTAGTAGCCTTTCTCTCCTGGAAACTCGCCCCTGCTAAATTAAACTATAAGATATATAATAAGAAACTACTTGTAATTATTAGATATTTTAAACAATAGCGTCCTAAGCTTAAAGGATTGTTATTCCTAATATGTATATTAACGGACCATAAGAACCTGCAGTACTTTATAACTATAAAGCAATTAACGCAGCGCTAAATTCGTTGAGCCAAATACCTCTTATAATTTAACTTTAAGATTACGTACTAATTAGATAAACTTAATTAGAAGCCTAACACATTAATATAATAATTATAGGACCTACCTATAAACGCTATAGATAAACGGATTATAAATTAATTACGGATCTTATTGCCTCCCATATATAACGGAACCTTGTAGCATAGACTACGGTGGGTTCTATTATTGGGCTAAGTATATAGGTACGACAAATCAACAATATAATAATAACTGGTGGAGTGGTTACCTAACAGATTAACTCTAATTGTATTCTAAGATTTACTACAAGGAGAGAACTATCTATAGTAGGGACTAAGGTCCTTTAAATACACAACTATACTCCTAAGAAATCCTCTCTTGTCCGTAAGGTACGTGTTATACGTATTATACATAAACGTATACTGCGTATACTCTGTATACCGCGTATAACGTTATGTGACTTATTTACTATTTCTTGTTATATAGTTCTACTGGATCTATCCTGGACTGTGCCTATATTAACTAACTAGCTTCCTCTAACTCTTCTCTAAGTAGTTATAATATTGTACTTAAAGCGTCCGTAATACTATCTCCCTCCTTTTTATCTTTGTCCTTGAAGATTCCTAATATCTCTAAGTTGTTTACTAGAGGTATAATGTCCGTTTAATTAGTCTGGTTAATATCCTTACTTATTATACCTAAAGCTTCCTCTTCTTTATAAGCGCAACGTTGTGCTCGCACCGTGGCTGCTATACTATTACTTAGTAAGATAATGTTGTCTCTATATTCTTATTATGCTAAAGCAGGGTTAGTGTATATTATAATAGCAAGTCCCTTATCTTAACAACCCTTGTTTTGTTTAGAGTGTACTAAAGTAAATATTTAATTATCCTATAATATTTACTCTGTCTCTAACGCTAAGTGTGCGCGTTTTATAACTCTTAATAGTTTTTAAGTTTTCTAAGTAACTTATTATAGGGTCTTGTGTTTAATCTACTACTACAAAACTTAAGTCTGAGTTGGCTGCCATACGCGCCAAACTCTACCGTTCTACTAAAGAGACCGCTTAGGCCCTTAAGGCTTAACGTCACTCCTTTAAGTTTTAGTAGGTTGCGTTCGCTTAGTTAACCCGTCTTAAGAAGGTTTATAAGAAGGTTTAATCTAAGGAGTAGAAACTAGTTTAATAGGGTCTTAATAAACTAGGTAATAAAAGGGCTGGCTCTCCTCCTATAAGGGAAATAACTTTAAGTAGCTTAGTAATTGCTCCTCTTAGGTCCCCCTTAGGTGACTTATTTTTTAGCGATTTCTTTTTATTAATATTACCTAACCTACTCTCTTTTAATACTCCTGTACCTTTCCTATAGCTTTCTCTAGGTTATTTAATAGTTTCTAGGTAGTCTCGCTATAGCCTATCTACTTTACTTTATACTATGTTTTGTTGTCTACGTCCTCGTAACTAATAATCTTTAAAACTTGCTATTTATCTTCCTCTTACCCTTTATACATGTCTACCTTGTAAACTAGTGGCTTAATATTCCTATATGCTGGCTCTAGCATTGTAATATGCTGTATAGGGTAGATTTTTATTTTGGCTAGTAGGTTTAACTTATATATAACTAATAAAATTCTTTGCTTAACTTTAAAAGGTCCTAGTCTAATATAGTCTAACTTCTTGCTTAGTTATCGACTCTTGAAATTTTTATATAGTAGCTACACTTTATCCCCCTCCTTAAGATCTGGTCCCTTAGATCTCTTAGTATTATAGTACCTTTTTATTTATTCTTATACTAGTTTAGCTGTTTCTTTAAGGTCTGTATAAAGATTTATTAATATCTCTATTCTTTACTTAGCTGTACTACTCGTCTTTTTTACTTAATATGGCGATAATAATGTTTTTAGCTTATATCCGTAATTCGCCTTAAATAGTAATGTCCCTATTTCTTCTTATAGTGTTATATTGTATGTAAACTGTGTAACTGGTAATAATAATACCTAATTATTTTATGCGTGATTAATATAATACCTTAAATACTGTTTTAGTGTCTAGTTTAGTCTTTCTATTTATCTATCCATCTGTGGATAATACGCTGTAGATATTACTGCGCAAACTCCCTGTTCTGCTAGAAATACTTTTTAAAATGCTACTATAAATCTTAGATCTCTATCCAATATAATCTTGTCTGGTGCTCTATGTCTTATAAATACTTCTTTTATATAGATTCTAGCGATATCTTCTACTAATATCTCTTTAGTATATGCTATAAAGTATCCCTACTTTATTAGCTTATTTACTATTACTAAAATCACGTTATAATTTTGTCCTAAGATAGGATCTCTTAACTTTAGTAACTTAATAATAAAGTCCTATAATATAACTTCCTATGGTCTTCCTGGTGTCTTAATAGGTTATAGCCCTCTATATAGCTTATACCTTGTTAGTTTGTTCCTTTGGTAATTTAGATATTCCTTTATAACTTATCTTACTAGTCCCCAGATTTCTTAAATAATATACTCTTCTTAAAGTCTTAATACTAAGCCTGTAGCTCTATTATATCCTTGTGTTATTCCCTTATAGAATTTCTTAATAAATTCTTTTGTAATAGACCTAGGCATATATATTGCCTCTCTATTTTTATATTGCTCTAAGTCTGGATCCTCTACCTATGCTTCTTAGATCTTCTGTATCTATTTACTCTCTAGTAAGTTATAGATCTGACTTTCCTTGGTTGCTATAATCTTTAGATAATTATACCTAATTAATCCGTCTTAATCCTTTTATAATAAAGCTCCTGATAGCTTTTTACTACTCTATAGTTTAGCCTTTCTGCTTAGAGCATCTGCTCGTGCATTATTTGTACCCTTAGTATGCTGAATTTTAAAATAGTATTCTGTAAGTATTTCTGCCTATCTAACCTGTCTTTAGTTAAGTTCCTTTGTTATTAGGAATCCTATAAGGTTTTTATAGTCTGTCTTAACTATAAATGGTTTCTCTGTGCCTTGTAAGAATACTCTCTATTCCTTAAGTGCTGTAACTATACCTAATAACTCCTTATTATAGATGTTATAGTTTAACTCTAGTGGTGTTATTTTTTAACTATAGTATGCTACTAGGTGCCATCTATCTTAATATTTCTATAGGAAGTATGCCCCTAGTGTAAAGTCTAATATATCTATTTCTATAACCGTCTTTAGACCTGGTTGATAGATCTTAAGAACTGGCTCTTAGGTAAATAACTCTTTAACTCTCTTAAATAGTTCTTATTATTTCTTTTCCTATGCCTATAGTTCTTCTTTCTTTATTAACCGCGTAAATGGCTTAATGTTTTATAACTATTGCGCTATAAACCTTCTGCAGTAATTACAAAACCCTAGGAACGATCTTAACTATATAACGTTCTCTAGTTCCTACTAATTTACTATAGCCTTAATCTTCTTTAGATCTATGCTAAGTTGGCCTAGTTTAATAATAAATCCAACAAAATTAGTCTTTCTAGTAAAGAACTCGTATTTCTTAATTGCTACTAGCATCTATTCTTCTTATAGCCTCTTTAAGACCCATTTAATGTGTTCTTTATGCTCTTCCTTACTTTCTAAGTAGATAATAATGTTGTTAAGGTATACCATAATAAATTTATCTAAGTGTTCTCCTAATATACTATTAATTCGCTTCTAGAATGTTACTAGTATATTTATAAGCCCAAACTGCATAACTAATGGCTTATATAGTCCTTTCTTTAACCTAAAGGCTGCCTTCTATTTGTTGCCTTCCTTAATTCTAATCTAATAGTACGCCTATCTTAGATCTATCTTTGTAAAGATCTTTGCATTGCCTATCCTGTCTTGGATTTCGCTAATTAAGGGTAAAGGATACCTATCCTTCCTGGTAATACTGTTTAACTATTTATAGTCTATACACATCCTAAGTTTTCCGTTTTTCTTTAGGATGAATAATACTGGATATCCTGCTGATAACTATAATAGTCTAATATATCCCTTTTGTAAGTTCTCCTAGATAAACTCCTTAAGCGCTATTAACTCTATTTTAGTAAGCTTGTAGATTAGAAGGAACTTTAGACTTATTCCCTCTTTTAATTCTATCTTATGGTCCTAAGCTGTATGCTCTAATAGCTTTTCACTTTCTAGTAACTATAACTTTTTACCATACTTATAGTATCTTTTTGGTATATAACTTAAGCCTTGCTTAGTCTCTTTATACGTCGCTCTAACTTAGTACTATACCAACTTGGTTTACTGTCGCACTTTATACTGTTATATATCCTTAATATTAACTTAACCTATAACCTAATTAATCTTTGAATTGTACTCCTATAACTAAGGTATTCCTAGTATCGCCTTGTCCTGTCCTAATAGTAGGATATTAAAAGACATTTTAACTGGTCTCCCTTTAATAGTTATCTAAATAGGTCCTGTTTTAAGATTAATAATGCCTCCTCTATAGGCTATTTGATCTCCTAAAATTATTATAAGTGGATATAGGTGTTCCTTTTGTCTGTATAGTAACCCTATTCTCTCTACTATCTTTAGTAATATGTGGTTTCTAGTTACTCTACTATCTACTAATACTTTAAACTGCTGATCTTGCTACTTAGCTCTTAAATTTAGGTATTATTTTTAAATTCCTTTAAGGGTCTAAGGCTCTAATACTAGTTCCCTCTAGTTCTATACGCCTCCCTTTTTTCTAACTATTGGCTGCTTAATCCTGCCTGTACTTAGTCTAACTTTAGCTAATACTTAGTTTGTTTCTTTTCCTCTATATACTATAGATAAGTGTTCTTTAGGTACTCCTACCACTATTATCTATCTAGGTATTTTTCTATAAGGAATCTTTCTAGTTAAAGTATTAAGTCCCTTTAACCTTGTACTTCTACTGGGTGCTAACTATATATATACTTAGCATTTTTAAACCGCTTTTTCTCTAGTGCCTAATATATCCTAGCTAGGTACTTCCGGTTCTTATCTTTAGGTGCTCTATATATATTGTATATATTATCCATATAAGCTATTCACGATAGTGTATAATATACTATATGTTTTGGGTTAACTCTTAGTTTATCTTTGTTTTTAAGTTTAAATTTATACCTAGTTAACCTAACTACTAGTATCTCTACTGTAGGTACTAAGATTTATTGCTCGCTTCTCTAGTCCCTAAATCCCTCTTCTAGGTTTCTTAATATTATAATTAATACTTCTTTAATATGACTTATACATTTCTCCGTAATAGGTTAGTTTTGGACAACTTTTTTATTTAGCTATATATAAAAGTCTTCCTATTTATTATTATGTTGTTGCCTATACCACTTTCCGTATAACTGGTTTAGTGTATATGGTCTATTTGTTAGAAAGTACCTTGTTATTACTATATTATAATATCCTTTAGTATATCTTTTTTTAAACCTGGTTAGAATATCTAGATTCTCTTCTTATTCTAGTTTATCTAACTACTTTGCCCTAGGTGTCCCTATACTTAGCCTATTAGTAATTCTTTATATAGGTGCTCTGTTTCTTATATAACCTAGCGTAGCTAACCTCTTATCTAGCTTTTACTTTTGCTATATAATAATTCTTGTTTTAAACTTATTTATAGTTTCTTGTTTTCTGCGTCTTACAGCTAGATCTTTATAGTTGTTTTACTTTTTAATCCTAATATTAACTATTTAATCTTTAGGCTGAATACTATATTTACCTAGAATTGCTAACGTTTTTATTTGTTCTTTAAACTTGTAGTTCTTAAACTTGCGTCCTATACTTATTTATTTGTTACTAAACTGAGTTACTACCCTTTCCTATTAGTTTTTGTCTGTTGTGGGTCCTTAGGTGTGTCTTATCTTACTTTAAAAATCTTAAGCTTCTCTTATCTCTTCTTAAGAATCTTAAGCCTGTGGCCTTTTACCTTTATTAAGTAATAAGCTAGCACTAGTAGTTATTTACTTGCTTAGTTTCTTCTAAATATTACTCCTATTGTCTTATAAAGTAATGGAAATTGTATCTAATAGTGTTGCTATACCTATTACTAAACCTTGCTCTGTAACAGTTTTAGTTTTTGCTTTTATTTTAACTTCTCTAAGGTCTATATACTCCTAGTAAGCTGCCTTTATTGCCTTATTATTGGTAAATGCTTTGCCTATGTTAAATTTATTGTCTTTAATATCCAATCTATAAGCTGGTTTGTTAGTTCCTTTAAACTTAGATAATAATGGCTCTTATAGCTAATAGCTTACGCCGTACTTAGCGTCTTTATAAATTTAGCATACGTTGTTGTAATAATATGCAAAACTGTTAATTAAACACTCTTTTATTCCTTATAGTGCACTATTATCCCTCTGTATATACGTGCTGTCTGCTAGCCTAGTTCCCTTTACTATATAGTTACTCTAACCACCTTTATAGTCTCTGGTGAAATAACCTTGTTTTCTATAATTTATATAAGCCCTATCTCTAAACTACTTTTTTTGCTATGGAGTCCGCCTAAATGTCTTCTACTACTAAGATCCCTAGTTTGGCCTTTGCTCCTAGGTCCTTTAATTACTTAATTTTTAACCTCTAGGTTTTTATAGTTTCTTTTCCTACCTTTAGGTTTCTTTAGTACCGCTTAGGTCTATTAGCTTTGCGCTATTCTATAGTTTTTAACTCTATGTCTGTTGTTATATACTCTGCGCCTTATATAACTATAGAACTCTGTCTTGCCCTCTCTTAGCTTGTTCCCTTTAATAGATTCTGTTATTAATCTTTATTAACTGATCTATTAACTCTCTTAGCTTATTCCCTTTAATAGATTCTGTTATTAATCTTTATTAACTGATCTATTAACTCTCTTAGAGTATCCGCATCTTCTATTAGGATAATTATGTCCTGGACTTTAGCCTTAAGTCCTTGTTTATACTATGCTATAAGCGCCCTGTTATTCCACTTAACCTATATAGCTAGTGTTTAAAACTATGTTATATACTTAATTGCTAAAGTACGTTGTGCTAAGTTCTAAAGCTTTTGTTTTGCTGTGGTTATAGCTTTTAGGTCTCTAAACATCTGCGTTAGTTGCTCTGTAAACCCATTCTAACTAGTAAATATGTACCGTATATCTTAGTTAGTAGTTGTTATGCTATTAGCCTATATTTCTGTGAGATATAGCTTAAACTATTTAAGTGCCCTCCCCGTTAGGAATAATCCTGCATAGGCTACTTAATCTAATAATATTGCTAACTTTGCTCCTTTCTGTACTACCTTAAAGTGCATTTGCGTAAGAAATCCTTTAAGCTTTAACTTCTCTCCTAAGAATTATTTGATTAAAGGTAACTTAATTTTTACTACTCTAATTCTATTAATGCGTTCTTTAAGTATCCTATTATTGTCTTATAAGTAATTAACCATTTTCTATAACTAACTTTATATAACTACTTAAAAATCCCTATTATCTATACTAGTATCACCTAGCCCTAAGGTTATGGCTCCTGTTAACGTTGCTGTGACTAGTGCTGCTTTTAGTGGTATATTATTTAATTTTGTTCCAATACCGTAACCTTAGTAGTGAATGTGTAATAGAACCTTGTAGTATAGACTATAGTGGGTTCTGTTATTAGGCTAGGTATATAGGTATAATAAATTAATAACGTAATAATAACTGGTAGAGTGGTTGCCTAATAGATTAACTCTAATTGTATTCTAAGATTTACTATAAGGAGAGAACTATCTATAGTAGGGATTAAGGTCCTTTAAATATATAACCGTACTCCTAAGAAATCCTCTCTTGTCCGTGAGGTACGTGTTATACGTGTTATATATAGACGTATACTGTGTATACTCCGTATACCGCGTATAACGTTATATAACTCACTTACCATTCCTTGTTATATGGTTCTACCGGATCTATTCTGGACCGTGCCTATATTAACCAACTAGCTTCCTCCAACTCTTCTCCAAGTAGTCGTAATATCGTACTTAAAGCGTCCGTAATACCAAATATTTTAAAAAACTATGTCCTATGTTCCTAGATATGGAACTTAATAGAAATAAATTAGAAGTTGATAAATAGAAAATAAAAATCGACAAGCTAATAGAATATAAATATAAGAACGATGTATAGATAATAGATATAATAAAAGCGATTTAAACAGGAAAATAATAGTATAAGGATATTACACTTACTAAATGCAAAATTTAAAATAACCGATTGTACTACTAATAGAAGATAGTAGTTCCGAATTCCAAACCCTTACGATTTAAGATACTCGAATTTATATATAACTTCCCTATAGTAGGGCACCCTAGCCGTGCGAAAACTTATAAAATTGTTTAATAAGCATACTACTGGCCTACAATGTACGACTACGTACGAAAATACGTTTAAGCATACAGGATATACGTGCGTGGAAAGACCTCTTATGTAAAGAAGTAAGAAGTACTTTAACCGCTACTAATTCCAATGCAAAGATGGCGCGACATCTTAATTAACTTTATAGTCGACTTGCCTAACAGTAATAGGTTTATAAATATTATGGTAGTTATTAACCGCCTTATAAAAATGCGATATATGATTCCTATAGACTTAATTAATGCGATATTAGTAGCTAAATGTTTTATTAAGCACGTCTTTAAGCTATATAGACTTCCTAACACGATAGTATCTAACCACAGAAGCCAGTTCGTTTTAAACTTCTGGCAAGCTTTATGCAAACAATTAAGTATTTAAATATAACTCTTAACTGCATTTTATCTAGAGATAGATGGCTAAACCGAAATCGTAAACGCAATTATAAAATAATACTTATAAATATACTGCTCCTACCTATAAGATAACTGGGAAAAATAGCTGCCTTTAGCTAAGTTTACTGTAAATAATACGATAGACGTATTAATAGGCGTGACGCTATTCTACGTGACCTACGGATAAGACCCTTAACTTGGATTTAAACCACAACCTAAAATCAACATAATAGGACCTACGATTAAACGGATTTAGTTAATTAACGTGCACAACTTCGCTGATTAAATAAAGCAGTTAACGGAACTATTACAAAGTAAATTAATATACGCTTAAATGTTATAGGAATAGCATGCGAATAAAGGACGAGCTCCCATATAGGACTTTAAGGAAGGTAATATGGCCTACCTAAATATATAAAACCTAAAGACTTAACGGCCCTTAAAGAAACTTAATTGGAAGTTCGTAGGCCCGTACTAAATTAAGAAGAAACTAAGCCTATACGCCTATAAGCTTAAACTGCTAACTAAGATAAAAATACACCTAATGTTTTATGTAAGCTTATTATAACCTTTAAAAAATGATCCTATAACTTGTAAAGTGCCGCCACTACCTCCTATAATTGTTAACAATGGTAACGGTTCTTACTTTATTAACTTAATTAACAATATACAATAGAAACTATAATTTAAACAATTTAAACTCCTTGTTAAATAGGAAGGATATAAAACATAAACCTAGGAAACCTATAACCAGATTAAGGCCGACGCGCCTACCTTAGTAAAAGAGTTCTATAAGGACTATTCTTTGCGGCCTACTCTAGCTGGATAGATATAATATAAAGGCAAACAACTGCCACCTAACATAAAGACACAAAATATAATAGCAGGAAACTTAAAATCAAAAAGAACTTAAAATACGTCATAACGCTTATAACGCGATAAGTTATAAATTCTTAACTAAATTAAATTGTTTTGGACCTTTGGCTAAAAAGGGGGGTACTATAACGGGACTAGCCCAGTTACAGTAGGAATGTCTCAGTAAAACACTTAATAGATAACTGTTTATAACTATCTGCAACTATCTATAACTATCTATAATTATCCGCTGTAATCTACCATTTTCTACTAAGTTCCGCTAACTTAATTAAATTCCACTAAATTCCACCAACGTAATGGAATTTAGTTAAAACTTGTTAAAATCCACGTGGGCTTATACCTATACGTCTACTGCCAAGACCCCAAATATTTAGTTATAAGTTTCCTATATTCCTTTCTCTTCTTTACGCAATGTCTTGTTCTCTGCAAGAGCTATATACCCTTAGATTTAGATAGAATTTATATTGTTCCTTTAAATCTTCCTTAAAGCTTCTTCGCGCCCTTACACTACCACTTCTTTTCCCAATTTGCTTAGATATACCTTATATAACGTTTAAGATAAAGAATAATTGCCACAGTATATAACGGGGATTTATTAGACTTTAGGTAGTATTTATTAAACACCTTCCATCCAATTTAAATCCTTTTACTAAAGTAGCTATTATTCTTATATTGTTCCTATCATACAACGTTAGAAAAACTCTTAAAAGTAAAGAGAATTCTTATAAGACTTTGTTTAAAATGCTTTATAAGAATATCTATTAAAAAGAGAACACTTAAGATTATTGCATCATGTCCTTAAGTTTCTAATATTACTCTTTTAAAGATCTAAAGGAAGTTATACGTTATATAAAGTGAAGTCCAATCCTATAGAGTTAAGAAATCTTTGCCTAAGGTCTTAGTATGCTTCTTTATATAAAGATTAATTACTAACTTATACTCTAAGGTAACCTAAAGTATCTAATGCCAGCTATTCCATCTTACTAGGCTGCCGTTAATGTATATAATATCTATGTATACTAAGTAGTTGAAATTAAGGTCTTTATAAAGAGTAAACTTAAATCGGCCTAGGGAACGTCCGTATTTCTAGTAGAAGGAGCAGTATTTAGTTAGGTAGTCAATTGCCTTCCTATTAATATCGTTATATCCAGAGCGTTTAAGGACTCTATATAGCTTTTTAGCTGATGGGTGGCCGAAACGGCAGTATAGGTGGTGGATTTTAGTACTAGTAAGGTAGCATGGGTTATAGTTAAAAGATTCCTAAATGTAGGTCCGTAAAGTCTCTCCCTATATAAGAAACGGGTGTCCGAATTGTCGTATAATTAGTAGGGTGATATGCTTGCTTCCTAGGGTAGTTATAGGGCCAATTACGGTGTCCGTAATATTGTTATAGTAAACCTATAACCTATTTATGTCCGCAAGACAGAGTAGAAAAGGGGTGTCCGCTTTTACTACGTAGAAGTTAACTAGGCTAATTAGGGTCCTAACCGTAACTAATCTAATTAATATGGTTAAGCCGATGCCGAATTAGACGTTTATGGCCCTAGTTTACATAGTATCAATATCCGTATTATTATTTACGGTGGTCTTATATACAAGGTATTATCTATAACCTACAGTAGACTTCTTAGAGGCACCTATATTAATTATAACGCTATAGAATTCTTTGGGGGTATAGCGTTCTGTGGTAATATATGCAAATGGGTCCTGTTCGCGGTCCGTAATATCTATAGCGGGTCCAATAGGTGTGCTTACAGGCTAGTTTTTAGGTGCAATTAAGTGTATAAAGGAGTAGTTAGCTAATACGGTCATAGTATTAAAGGCTTAGCTGTCCGTAAAAGGTTTAAAAGTGGTTAGGAATGTTTCTAAGGTCTCCTATTTCTAAGTATCTAAGTTAAAGTTAATTATAAGGGCTTCTATTAACTTATTAAGGGACTCCTCTACTTTCTCTTTTTTGTGTTCTAAGATAAACTGGTTAATTCGTTTATTAAATCTCTTCTTAGACCTATTACGTTCTTCTTAGGTATACCTTATAGACCAACATCCTTCCTTACCACACACAAAGCACTTTTGGCTGGTTTGTCTATGGGGGTATGCTTTTATACGGGAGTTGCTGCGGGGGTTATAGGTAGGACTTGGTCAATACGGGTACTACTAGCGGTAGCGGCAGTCCGTAAAGTAGGCATCTAAGTCAGTTTATAGGTTCTGTAGGTCCGTAACAAAGGCTTAAATACTACCTAGCAGGTTTAAGACTTTATATATTGTAATAGAGGACCATAAATTGTTAATAAGGCCAGTTAAGGTGTCTATAGGCTTATAATAGGCGTATTTATAGGGTTCCACTTCCTAGTAGGCTGTAATAAGTTTATTATATAGAAAGTTGTCTATTTAAAGCTTAGCATTAAGGCCGTACTATAGGTGCCAAAGGTCTTTAATAAGAATTTGCAGGCACTCTATAGTCGATTTTTCAGTGTTTTTGTTAATTACAGTCCGTAACTTAATCGCATTCTATTGTATAAGGATGTCACGCTTGTATTTTAGCCCTTTAAAGTAGTTATATATAGCTTTATATAGCTTATCAAAGGGAGCACCAAGGGGGTTACTCTTAAGGTTAGTGTAATAGTGGTTAAGGGCTAGGCCGCGCAGTATAGTAGAGTAGGCTTAGCTAAACTCCTATTTAGGAATATTAGCCTTCTAACAGAGGCCCGTAAAGATAGTTAGTTTAAAGTCAAAGTTGTCGTTTTCACCGCTATACTTGGATTCATCGGTATAGAGCTTAGTTAGGTTAGCTAGCTCCTTACTATAGGTCTTTACTTAGGTGGTTTGCGGATTTATAACTTAAGCGACGGAAGGGTTTTAGTCCGTATTTTGGTTTATAGGGGTATTACGGTCCGTAACTTAAGTACTAGGTATACTCTGGCCCGTAAAGTTAATTCTAAGATCTCTTTAGTCTATAGGGCGAATTTAGTTAAATAGGTCGTCTATAAGACCGGAGATCTTATTAAGTTTAAAAGAGGCAAAGAGTCCACTAGTTTTAATATAATCTAGGATCTACTCTTTAGTCCATTCCATTTAGTCTTCTTTGCATAGTATATTATATAAAGACCGTATAATAGTAACTTATTTATCCTTCTTAACCTATATACCTTAGTAATATAGGAGGGTTTGTAGGTTACGGGTAGCTACAAGATTGTAAGCCTTAAAGATAGCTTCTATAAAGTCCGCAAAGTCTTCCTTATATTATTCCCATAAATCGTTATTTAGAAGCTTAAAGTGTCTGTATTTAAGGATTTTAAAATTAATATAGTTATTAACGGCGTCCATAGACGTAAGGTCAACTCCCTAACTCCACTTCTTTTAACCTTTATTAATTTGCTTGCTTATATCTGCTATATTATATAGTATAGTATATCTATATAAGCTATAGCGGGTCAAAAGGAGCTTGTAGTGGGGGTAGTGGCTTATAGCGGGTGGTAGTGGCTTATAGCGGGTGGAGGAGGTCTTGTAACGGTCCGTAAAATCAATTAACGGGTCCATAATGGTTCAAGAGGTCTTGTAATGGTCCGTAAAGGCGATTAATAGGTCCATAATGGTTCGCAGGAGGGTAGGGGGTTCCGTAAAGGTCTGTATTCGCGTCTATAAACTTCCGGTAAACCGTACTAAGACTTAAATAAGTATACAGAGTTGGTGATAGTCCGTAATCCCCAACTTCCGACCTTCCAGTAGGTTGTACTAGGATTGAACGGGTGGTTGCTGTTATGTATCGCTCGGGGGAGGTATCGAGTGATTGCTGATCTATGCGCGCTCACTGATCAGTGTTTGTATTAACTTAATAATACAATTGAGTCGTATCCAGGGGCACGAAATACGTATAGTATCGTATGCTCTTTTGGATGGTGGTGACTGTCGATTCTATTGAGGTAGACTACGTGGTCTATATACTGACGCGCCCTCCCCCCTGATTAGTTATAAGCAAGTGGTTGGTGCACCAAACGCGTAAGTACGCGTTTGGTACAACAGGTGCTGTAATTATACAATTACTAATTAAAGCTTCTTTTATATAATGTCCTTCTGCGCTATAAATATATTCCAGACTATATTATTAACTATAGAGTAGGCTGTTATAATATAACCCTTAACCTCTAGATTAAGGACCCTACAAAATACATAAAACTCTAGCCATTTAACTATTCTAAATGGGAGTCTTTGTACAGTTATTAAGGAAACAAGTGCTGTAGTAATAGCTTCCTAATTTAGGGTGTTTTAAAGGGCAAGCGTATTAATATTGTTTTAAAGGGCAAGCGTATTAATATTGTTTAACTGCTCTGTGTCGCGGAGTTGTATATAGAGATGTCGAAGTTGGTTATAGGTTTTTGTATAAATAGGGCCCTCTTGTTTTTCTAAGTGGATATTATACTTAGTTCTTAGGTAATTTCGGAAGTTTATAGTAGATTTTAAGCAATATACTATTATTATACAATATTTGCAGTACATAAGCCTTGTTTTCTTATAGTGTGTATCCTTATCTTTATCTAGAGTCCAAGTATATATCTATAGATTAGAAGTCTTCTTTTACTAGCGGTTTAATAACTCTGTATTAAGGGAGTCTAATATAGGTGTAATAAGTAATAAGTCTGCTTTAGAAGCCATGATATTTGATAATCTATCTGTACGATGCTAAAGTTGAAAATTTTTTAAGGGGCGCCAAAAGGATCTGTAAATATTTATAAATATGGCCAATACTCGCCAATACTCGCCAATATTGATTAGTGACAATATTGATCAATCTGATTGGCCAATATTGAAAATAAAAACCACGCTGGGTAAAGTTCAACCATGGATCACGCATCCGGAGGACAGGCCCAAGAATATACGTGCCATGGTGGCGTTTACTGCAGTGGAAGGCGTTAGTATGCTAAGGGACCTTTGGCTAATCCAGCATTAACTTCTTAGAGCCCTTAATGGATGCGCGCCCAAGACACGAAATTAGTCCTTTGAAGCGGCTGGCAATAGCAAGAAAGTACTATATATAATCCATAATGTGTTATCATGAAAGGGAAATATCCCAGAAAATCTCCCAAAAAGGCAGGTATAGGGTAATGCTATGAAAGATAACTAAGGTATAAGTGACAGCGCTAGCAGTAAAGCAATTGGAAAAACCAAGTAATTGCCGGGGACTATAGTCTGCGTTATGGCTCTTTGGACACGACTTTTTATATTAAGATGCTTTATGTCATATGAATCAAGCTTGCCATCCAGCCTTTACAGGCTTCATGCACCCGCGTTTCTTCTGTGTAATCGAGTAACAATCTATGCTTCTTAAAAGGAGCTGCTTCAATACTGCGGATAGAAACCCATTTGTTAGCATATACTGCCACTAGAGGGGGAATACTGCGCGAGATGTACCTATCACTCAGAAATTGAATAGCTTTTCCCGAGGATTCCCAGGATTCCGTGGGCTGGCCGTTGTTCTAGTCCAAAGCAAAAATATCTTAGTTAAGGGTTTTTTGGGCTAGGTCTATGGCCTTATGCCACCCTAGAGCTGAGTCTCTTCATTTATCCTTAGCTCTTTTTACGCTGTTATTCTAGTATGCCTGGGGAAAAGATTTGTCGACCTAGATCGGATTTGCTTACTACCATCGTACTACTATCTTTGATGCCTAACACCCTATGTCACTACCCTGCTTATGTCTTATCACCTGTTTCTGTTGCCCGCACCCAACTCATGTGTATGGAGCCTCATTTTCTTCATAGATCAATCAATAAACGAGTTCTCAAGTTCGACAAGATTGGTATTCCGCTAAGAAAGACGTAGAAGAGACTATTGTACGCATTGCGAATTTAATGGACAAGAGTTCTAGGGTTGGGGTTAGGGTCTAGCTTAATATCTATAATTTTTACGCACTGGGAGCCATTGGTAAACTCGCCTAAGGAGAACTCTGAGAATGCATTTTAGTGGTGTTGGTAAATAAATTTGCAGTAAAAGAAATGGCTGCCATTATAGAATACCCTATAATAGGTATGTAAAATCCCTCGTTATGAGGCAAAAGCTATAGAATGTTAATCTATATCCAAATTGAGGGCATCTAAAACCATACTGTTATGTTCTGCAATAACTCGTAGGAAACATTTAAGCTACTTTGCCTTTTTCTAAATTTAAGCCTAATTTTAATGAAAATAATCGTAATTCCACTCAAGGCGTTGAACTGCTATGGTATACGGCCTTTCGTCGTTATCTTACTCTCTAAGATTATTTCTGGGGAATTATATTAAAGACTAGAGAATAGAGCTAAAGCTTGGTTGCAAAACTACGTAACTGTTAGTAGGGACGCTTTTAAAGGAACTAGGACTGCATACGCCCGATATATAACGTGATCAAGCTTCCGCACTTTGATTGTTGTCTATAGTCCCATATCGTGTCCAGAACACTTAAAGATCTTTAATAATCTTGTGGAAGACGCTGTTCGGGAATCAAGCGCGAGGTATTTTAAAGGAGAGTATATTATTTCTACATTAGCGTATATTTAAGCCAAGTCATAGAGCAATATCCTTGTATTTAACTTTAGAAATGCTAATGTTGACCTTATCTCCTATAGCAATAGTTAATTAGATGCAAGTCAAACTGGTCACTTAAAGCTCGTCAACTTACGTGTTAATAGCTCTTTCAGGTAAGCTAAATCGAAAGAATATTTCAACATCAAACTCAAGAACAATACTCTCCGCTTTATCCTCATTCTGCACTATTTTCACAACTTCTTGAAGCTACCCTGGTCACTGAGTCTCTTGACGCTGCTGCTCTCATTGTCGTCTGAATCCAATGACCCATAGAGGTTGTCACTATTGGATAATATCGACATAATTTTTAATGAAGCTGCAGTTGAATCAGCTTTCGCTTTCGCAGTTTGACGGTGTCGACCTGGATCAGTTGCCTACCACCAGTTTCTATTACCTATTCATTACCTATTACTGACTGAGTGGTAAGGACGACCAAGTGGCAATAGAGTGGCAATTACGTGTCAACATCGGCACCGCCGTCAGCGGTTCGCCACCTACCTCATATATATATAGCCTCATTTTTCATAGATGAATCTACACACGAGTTCTCCAGTTCGACAGACGGGCAGACATTTCGGTGGTGAAAGAGCGCTGGTTCGGGTTGTTCGTGGTCGGATCTCGACATAGTATTCGACGAAGGTGCGGTTGGAGCAGCTCCCGACAACGCTACAGCCAGTGATCTTTTTGGACTGGACTGAGAGCTCTAGGACGGTCCACGAACCTAAACCAAAATAGGGATAACGCTTACCTATAAAGGTTAGCAGTCCAGCTCCATCCACTCTAGTCCAAATTGCCTCCAGTCCAAAAAGATCACTGGCTACAGCTTAGCCAGGAAAGTGGAGTTGGACGAGCTCTTGACGAACCAGCTTTCGCCGAACCAGCTCCGGACAAACTAGCTTCAACAAAAATGTTATGCTTGCAGACCTTCTTGAGCCAGATTGTGTCGATCGAGGCCGGGTTGTCTTACCACCGTCTCACCACTGTCTCAGTTGCCTGTTACATGTCTCTGTTGCCTGTACCCCCCCGGTTACCTGTGACTCATACACCATGTATATATAGTCTCCTTTCTTTCATAGATCAATCTTTACACGAGTTTTCCTGGTCGACAGATTATTCGTCGTCTTAATTATCGGCAGTTCTCGGTTAAGGTTTCGGCGCCATATTCTGGGAACTTAGAAGAGTAAACAAACTTTTAGCTATATGTTGTGGGGTAAAGCTTCTTGCTCGGTGGCAGCATGGATTGGTCAACAAGTGAAAACTCTGTGAAAACTCTGTGAAAACTCTGACAGGCAGCTGATGAACCGAAGTAGCAGTGCTTGCTTGGAGACGTGCATAAATAGAGAGCTGCAGAGCGATGCGTTGATAGTGGAGTAGTGGAGTATCTAGGTAGTCAGGTTGCATCAATACAGTTGGAACACCTATATACCGATTTCCACAACACAATAGAACAAGTTAAAGTAGAATGCGTCGATGAGGGAAGAGAAGAGTAGAAGTCCACTTAAAAGATCAGTGCACGACGGAAATGTGAAGCCAGCATGTGTGACAGTCATTTGGCCATCGGCAATGGTGAATAATTTTAAGAACGGAGTGCCAGTCACACTGGATAAGGCCACCTATTTAGAGTATGCTACCGTTTCAGAACATTTTACTATAACCTACTTGTTCCCGCTCACCCATGGAATAAAAAAAATGCTGCCGAATTAACAGTATCATTGGACTTCAGGCCAATATTTGGGGAATTTTTACAGTGGAAGAAAGACATCGCAGCAGGCAAGATTTAAAGCTGGGCAATGGGCATTGGTCGATATCCATCTTTCTTTCAAGATTTCCATGTGACGAAGAACCGTCTAGGTCTATCCTTTGCGAAGAGCCCTGAATTCAGGAGTGTCAGACGGTCTACAGTCAGATCTCGTCCAACGCCAGATTCAGTCGGACGTCAGGAAGTGTCGGAAGGTCGAGAGGCTTAGAAACGGTTACTGTGCCTTTCCCCCAAAGCTATTTAAATGCTCGAGGGAGCGCTTGCTTTTCTTCCGGTGTTGGCTTGTTCAGGTAGAAAACTGTCACTATGACGATGGCCAGCAGCCGGGGCGCATGCTGTGCATTAGCATTGATGTGAGTGAGGAAGTAGAAGACGAGCTTCCAACTGAGGATGGGCTCGCCGCGGATGCTGGGGTAGCAGAAGGTGTTATCGTAAAGCAGAGCACGAAGAGTTTCACTAAAGAGCTCTGGTGAGCTGCGCCGGCTGTAAAAAGAGGCAGAGACTGACTCGGTGACATTGGCTGATGCAGAGATGTTAGTTGGCAGCCAAGCATCAAGGGAAATGAAGATGCACAACCTTTGCATTGTGAGGACTGTGCAAGCACTACAAATGTTGCCGATCTCTTACTGACCCGATTGGCAAAGCTAAGCGCGAGCCACTAGGCTGATTGACCGCACTCGACCCAACCAAGTCTAGGGCAACCCTTATGCTTTTAACAAAACGCGCTAAAGTGCCTCAGACGTGGCTTTGCAAGTCGGAAGACGGCGTAGCTGTTATTCCGACACTAGCCAAAAAATCACGTGTGAGCTCGTAGAAGACCGTGCCAAGCCGTGCACGGTGCCAACCGATGCGCGGCTTTCCTTACCAAAATTCGCCTTTTTCTACTACCTATGACTATATAACCTTTTAATTAATTTTTATAATAATAAAAATATAACTTATTTAATACTAATATAATAATTTTATATAAAAATATTATAATATATTATAATATATATATACTTAAAATTAAGTTAAAAAAGTACTTTTTTTTAATAAAACCTAAAATTATTATTAAAGTTATTATTAAAGCTATTATATAGCTATATGTTATATATATGTTATATTTATTATATACGCGGTAGGGGGGTATCCATGTCGCTGCTAAACGACAGGCAGAGTGCCTACTAAGAGCTATAGATATCTGGGGCCTTAAGCTAGCCACTCCCCCAGGAGCAATTACGTGGCAACGAGGCACCGCCAGAAGTACAATTGACCTTACATTTATGGACGATGGCCTATACCAGAGACTCAAAAGGTATATCCCCAAAGAAGAATAGGCACTCACCTTAGACCATATCCCCATCCAGATACAGCTAGATTTGGATATTAAGGCGCAACCAAATAGTAAAAGATATGCAATAAGGAAGCTTAAGATAGACAGTTTCCTTAATACAGTTAAATAACAACTTTAAGACCTAGAAGAAATCCACCTAATACCAAATAAGCAAGGCTTATTAGCTACCCCTAAGGAAATTAACCGAAGACTAGAAAGGATCTAGGCAGCAATTAAAAATGGGCTAGAAGAGCATTGCCCGGTCTTAAAACCGGGCCCCTACGCGTAACACGTATAATCCGCATAATACGCGGTTCTTATAGCTAGCCAACAACAAGCAAGAAGGAAATATATAAGCAGCTATAATCCTAAAGACAAGAGATAATATAAAGACACAAGAAACCAGCTAAAGAATACCCCAAAAAAAGAAGCAAGAAACAACTGGAGATGGTTTATAAATAAATATACTACTAACCTAAGCATCCCCTATAATAAGGGCCTTTAGACTATGGCAAGATAGGCAAAGAAAAAGGCGGGACGCCTAGCAGAAGACCTACACCTACCACCTCTATAAAGAGTAGGCGAACTATAGGCCACAAGCAATAATAATAAGAAGGCAAAGATCCTTATAGAAAGATTTTTCCCTAACTAGCTCTAGTAGACCTTAGTAATATTACTAGTAAAATACCAGTAACTCGCCTAAGGGTTAACAGCGATATAACAACCAAAGAAATAGCTAGAACTATTAGTTGCCTCTTAAACAATACAGTACTAAGACTAGATGGGATCCCAAATAAAGCCTTAAAGACCTATGGTCCACTTATAGCACCTTAGCTTGCAGATATAGCTAAAGTATGCTTTATAATAGGCTACTACCCGCAACTTAGAAGATCTATAACAACGGTTATCTTATAAAAGAAGGTAAAGTAGACTACTTAATCCCAGGAAGCTACCGCCCTATTACCTTAGAAAACACCCTAAGCAAGATCTTAGAAAAGGTTATAGCAGACTATATAGTAGATATAGTAGAGGAACACGCCCTACTACTATAAAGCTAAATAGGGGTAAGAAAGAATTGCTTAACACTATTAGCACTTATACTACTCGCTACTACTATTAAAACTGCATGGGCTATGTGCAAGGACTTTATAATATTAATACTTAGCCTAGATATTAGTGGCGCCTATAATAATATACCCCATAAGCGCCTCCTATATATCTTTAGGGCAAAGGGCTTCCCAGAATGGATTATATAATTTATTTAAGGGTTTATAGGCCAGAAAGAGACATTACTAGTCTTTAGCGGATACTAGAGCCCCCCTATTATAGTTATAATAGGTATACTATAAGAATTACCTCTTTCGCCTATACTCTTCCTTTTCTTTATAAGCAACTTATTTAATACCTTTAAGGAAGGGGCGACCTAGGGGATAGGCTTTATTAACGATATAAACCTAATTATATATGGGCCAATAGCCGTAGAGAACTGCAGAACACTAAAAAAAGCCTATAACACCTATATAGAATGGGCAAGATAATATAGAGTCCAATTCTCACTAGAGAAATACCAGCTAATCTATTTTATAAGAAAATGCAACCAATCTGCAGATTTTTAGCATATAATCTATATCTAAGGCTTTAGGGGTTAACCAGTTTAGGGCCTAAGGGTATTAGGAGTATAGGTAGATAATAAGCTTTAGTAGAGCGTATATACAGTACAAGCGGCCCATAAGGGCTAAGTATAGTATATTATATTATCCAGGATCGTCAATTCTATATAGGGTCCATGCTTTTAGAGGTCACGCCTATTATATATAGCAGTTGTCCGGCCAACTATAATATATAGATTCAGTATTTGGGCCATTAGAGAAACTAAAAAGGGCCCCCCTAAATTACTCCTTAAACCACTCTAAAAGGTCCAAATAGCCTGCCTCTAGAGTATAATAGGCGGGTATAAGCAAACGGCCACAGCACTACTTAAGAAGGAAGCTAATATCCCCCCCCTATAACTATATATTAAAGCCGCTATAATATAAAGGGTGTAAAGTAAACATAACTCTAATATTATAAAGTATATTAAAACATACCTAAATAAACTATAGAGGGACCCTAGGGCGCCTTATAGGAGAATAAACTAATAACCCCAAAGTAGGGAAGAGATATTAGAGAAATAGGTAAAGAAAGTAGAAGAAAAATAGTACTACGTTAGGGCCCAGGCCTATATAGAGAAGGAAGGGAGACGCGTAAGAGGCTAGTAAAGACAATAGCAAGAAAGAGAAAGGAGCTAAAGTAGAGTATAAAAGAACGCTAGAAAACTATCTTCTATAATATAATACTAGTTGGACCAACGCTAGAGAGGTATATAGGAGTTAAAGGTATAGAGGCTAACTTAGGCAAGAAAAACCTAAGCCATGGTATAGTTAATACTATAGGGGGTAAATACTTAAGAGCTCTAAAAAGGCCTAATAAAGGCAGAAAATATAATAGCAACACTCTTAAGAACAGGGATAATAGGACTAAAAGATTGGCTCTACTAGGTAGGTGTTTTAGTAGGCAGCCTAAGATATAAATATAGCTAGCTAAAACAGACACCAAAATATATAATACTATTATACCCCCTACGCACTAACCAAGAAGCTATACTCTTAGTAGCTGGCACAGAGAACTATAATACACTACTCTTAATATAAAAAGGTCTTAAGGCGGTTACCCAGTGGCTTATTAGCCAAAATGTGCTAGACCAGTTTTAGGTTGCAAAGGAAATAGTAATAGAAGGCAAAGGAGTGAGTAATAGGCGCCCCCTAATAACTTTACAGTAGTAGAGCAAAGTTTGCAATACTAGCACGTCCGTAGGCTTGTTACGGCAGCAGTAGTTCCCAAGGAGGTTAAAAAGTAAGGTAGTAGAGCACTATAGGTAACTTATAGGCGCCTTATAGGCAAGTCCTAAAAGGTAGGGAGATGGATTATAGGGTTTTCTCAAAAGAGTTTTCTCCTATATGTATATAAGGAGTAGTCCGTGTGGGCCCAATAAGGATCCGAATCGGACGTTAAGCAATAAATAATAATAATATTTATTATATAAATAAGGTTTTTTAATATTTATATTCTAGTATTTGGGCCATTGGAGAAACTAAGAAGGGCCCCCCTAAATCACTCCTTAAACTACTCTGAAAGGTCCAAACAGCCTGCCTCTGGAGTATAACAGGCGGGTATAAGCGAACGGCCACAGTACTGCTTAAGAAGGAAGCCAATATTCCCCCCCTATAACTATATATTGAAGCCGCTATAATATAAAGGGCGCAAAGTAAACGTAACTCTAATGTTATAAAGTATATTAAGACACGCCTAAATAAACTATAGAGGGACCCTAGGGCGCCTTATAGGAGAACAAACCAACAACCCCAAAGTAGGGAAGAGATATTGGAGAAACAGGTAAAGAAAGCAAAAGAAAAATAGTACTGCATTAGGGCCTAGGCCCATATAGAGGAGAAAGGGAGACGCATAAGAGGCCAGCAAAGATAATAGTAAGAAAGAGAAAGGAGCCAAAGTAGAGTATAAAAGAACGCTAGGAAACCATCTTCCGTAATATAATACTAGTTAGACCAACGCTGGAGAGGCGCATAGGAGTTAAAGGTACAGAGGCTAACTTAGGCAAAAGAAACCCAAGCCATGGCATAGTTAACGCTATAGGGGGTAGATACTTAAGAGCTCTAAAAAGGCCTAACAAAGGCAGAAAATATAATGGCAACACTCTTAAGAACATGGATAATAGGACTAAAAGATTGGCTCTACTAGGTAGGTATCCTAATAGGCAGCCTAAGATGCGAATATAGCTAGCTAAGACAGACACCAAAACACGTAATACTATTATGCCCCCTACACACCAACTAAAAAGCTATGCTCTTAGTAGCTAGCACAAAGAACTATAATATACTACTCTTAACACAAAAAGGTCTTAAGGCGGTTACCCAGTGGCTTATTAGCCAAAATGTGCTAGACCAGTTTTAGGTTACAAAGGAAATAGTAATAGAAGGCAAAGGGGCGAGCAATAGGCGCCCCCTAATAACTCTACAGTAGTAGAGCAAAGTTTGCGATACTAGCGCGTCCGTAGGCTTGTTACGGCAGCAGTAGTTCCTAAGGAGGTCAAAAAGTAAGGTAGTAGAGCACTATAGGTAACTTATAGGCGCCTTATAGGCAAGTCCTAAAAGGCAGGGAGACGGATTATAGGGTTTTCTCAAAAGAGTTTTCTCCCTATATGTATATAAGGAGTAGTCCGCGTGGGCCCAATAGGGATCCGAATCGGACGTTAAGCAATAAATAATAATAATTAGCAAAGTTATATACGTTAATTAACTAAATCCGTTTAATTATGGGTCCTATTATATTAATTTTAGGTTATGGTTTAAATCTAAGTTAAGGGTCTTATCTATAGGTCGTGTAGAATGGCGTCACGCCTATTAATACGTTTATTGTATTATTTATAGTAAACTTAGCTAAAGGCAGCTATTTTTCCTAGTCGTCTTGCAGATAAGAGCAGTATATTTATAGATATTATTCTATAATCACGTTTGCAATTTTAGTTTAACTATCTGTCTCTAGATAAAATGTAGTTAAAAGTTATATTTAAATGCTTAATTGTTTATATAAAGCTTGCTAGAAGTCTAAAATAAACTGGCTTCCGCGGTTAGATATTATTAAGTTAGGAAGTCCGTGTAGCTTAAAGACGTGCTTAATAAAACATTTGGCTACTAATATTGTATTAATTAAGTCTATAGGAATTATATATTATATTTTTATAAGGTGGTTAATAACTACTATAATATTCGTGAACCTATTACTACTAGGCAAGTTAACTATAAAGTTAATTAAGATATCGCGCTATCTTTGTATTAGAATTGGTAGCGGTTAAAGTACTCCTTATTTCTTTATATAAGAGGTTTTTCCATGCACGCATATCCTGTATGCTTGAACGTATTTTTATACATAGTTATGCATTATAGGCCAGTAATATACTTGTTAGACAATCTTATAAGTCTTTATATAGCTAGGATGTCCTACTACTAGGAAGTTGTGTATAAAATTAAATATCTTAAATTATAAAGGTTTGGAATTCGGAACTACTATTTTTTGTTAATAGTATAATTGATTATTTTAAATTTCGTATTTGGCGAGTGTAATATCCTTATACTATTGTTTTCCTGTTTAAATTACTTTTATTACATCTATTATCTATACATTATTCTTATATTTGTATTCTATTAGCTTATTAATTTCTATTTTCTATTTATTAACTTTTAATTTATTTCTATTAAGTTCCGCATTTATAACGGAACCTTATAGTAGGAACTACGGTGGGTCCTATTATTAGGCTAGGTATGTAGGTAAAAATAGTTTAACAATATAATAACAACTAGTGGAGTGGTTGCCCAACAGATTAACTCCAATTGTATTCTAAGATTCACTACGAAGAGAGAACTATCTGGGTAGGGATTGTAGTCCTTTAAATACACAACCATACGCCTAAGAAATCCCTTCGCTCTGTAAGGTACGTATACTCTATCTACTCTATTATAGATTATATAGATTACACAGATTATATAGATTATATAGATCACATTATATAACCTTAGCTACCATTCCTCATCACATAGTTCTACCGGATCCATCCTAGACCGTGCCTATATTAACCAACTAGCTTCCTCTAACTCTTCTTCAAGTAGTCATAATATTGTACTTAAGCTGTCCGTAATACCATCTCCCTCCTCTTTATCTTTATTCTTGAAGATTCCTAATATCTCCAAGTCGTCTACTAGAGGTGTGATGTCTGTTTAATTAGTCTGGTTAATATCCTTACTTATTATACCTAAAGCATCTTCTTCTTCTTCTATAGCTTGCCGGTTTTGCACTATTGCTATAATCTTGTTCTTAGGTAAGATAATGCCGTCTCTATATTCTCGCTGTGTAAAAGAGGGGTTAGTTTATATTGTGCTAGCGAGCCCTTTATCTTAACAACCTTTCTCTTATTTGAAGTGCACTAAAGCAAATGTTTAATTATCCTGTGATGTTCGCTCTATCTCTAATACTAAATATGCGTGTTCTATAACTCTTAACAGCCTTTAGGTTCCCTAAGTAACTTATTATAGGGTTTTGTGTTTAATCTACCGCTAAGAAACTTAATGGTGAACTGGCCTCTGCGCTGCTTAAGGTTTAACATATCTCTAAAGAGTCCGTATATGTCCTTAAAGCTTAACGTCTGGCTTATACTTATCTTTAACGCCTTAAACATATATATAAGAAGGTTTATTCCAAGGAGTAGAAACTAGTTTAATAGGGTCTATCTAAGCTAGGTAATAAAAGAACTAGCTCTCCTTCTATAAGGGAAATAACTCTAAGTAGCTCGGCAATTGCTCCTCTTAGGTCCCCCTTAGGCAACTTATTTTTTGGCGATTCTTCCTTATTAATGCTGCCTGACCTGCTTTCTTCTAATACTCCTATACCTTTCTTATAGTGTTCTCTAGGTTGCTTAGTAGTTTCTAGGTAGTCTTACTATAGCCTATCTACTTTACTTTATACTATATTTCGTTATCTATATCCTTATAACTAATAATCTTTAAAACTTACCATTTATCTTCTTCTTGCCCTCTATATATGTCTGCCTTATAAACTGGTGGCTTAATATCTCCGTGTACTAGTTCTAGCATCGCGATATATTATACAGGGTAGATCTTTATTTTGGCTGGTAAGTTTAACTTATATATAACTAATAAAATTCTTTACTTAACTTTAAAAGGTCCTAGTCTAATATAGTCCAACTTCTTACTTAGTCGTTAACTCTTAAAATTTTTGTATAGTAGCCATACTTTATCTCCCTCCTTTAGATCTAGTCCCTTAGATCTCTTAGCATTATAGTACCTTTTCATCCTATATTATACTAACTTGGCTATTTCTGTAAGGTCTATATAAAGGTTTATTAACGTCTCCATTCTTTACTTAGCTGTGCTACTTGTTTTCTTTACTTAATGTAGTGATAATAACGTTCTTAGCTCATACCTATAATTCGCCTTAAATAGTAATGTCCCCATTTCTTCTTATAGTGTTGTATTATATACAAACTATATAACTAGTAATAACGATACCTAATTATTCTGTACGTAATTAATATAATGCCTTAGATACTATTCTAGTGTCTAGTTTAGTCTTTCTGTTTACCCGTCTATCTGCGGATAATACGCTATAGAGGTTACTGCGTAAACTCCCTATTCTGCCAGAAACACTTCCTAAAACGCTACTATAAATCTTAGATCTCTATCCAATATAATTTTACTTAGTGCTCTATGTCTTATAAACACTTCCTTTATATAGATTCTAGCAACATCCTCTACTGATATCTCTTTAGTGCATACTATAAAGTATCCCTACTTTGTTAGCTTATCTACTATTACTAAGATCACGTTATAATCTTATCCTATAATAGGATCTTTTAACCTTGGTAACTTAATAATAAAGTCCTATAATATAACCTCCTATGGTCTTCCTAGTGTCTTAATAGGTTATAGCCCTCTATACGGCTTATACCTTATCGGTTTGTTTCTTTAGCAATCTAAACACTTTTTTATAACTTGTCTTGCTAATCCCCAGATTCCTTAAACAATATACTCCTCCTAAAGTCTTAACACTAGTCCTATAGACCTATTATATCCTTATATTATTTCCTTATGGAATTCCTTAATAAATTCTTCTGTAATAGACTTAGGCACATATATTGCTTCTCTATTCTTATATTACTCTAAGTCTAGATTCTCTGCCTGTGCTTCTTAGATCTTTTATATCCAATCACTCTCTAGTAATTTATGAATCTAACTTTCTTTAGTTGCTGCGATCTTTAGATAATTATACCTAATTAATCTGTCTTAATCCTTTCGTAACAAAGCTCCTAATGGCTTTTTGTTATTTTATAGTTTAGCTTTTCTGCTTAAAGCGTCTGCTCATGCATTATCTGTACCCTTGGTATACTAAATTTCAAAATAGTATTCTATAAGCATTTCCACCCATCTAACCTATCTCTAGTTAAGTTTCTTTGTTGTTAGGAATCCTATAAGGTTCTTATAGTCTGTTTTAACCATAAATGGTTTCTCTATACCTTATAAGAATGCTCTCTATTCCCTAAGTGCTGTAACTATACCTAATAACTCCTTATTATAGATATCGTAGTTTAACTCTAGTGGTGTTATCTTCTAACTATAGTATGCTACTGGATGCTATGCGTCCTGGTGCTTCTATAGTAAATATACTCCTAGTATAAAGTCTAATGCGTCTATCTTAATAACCGTTTCTAACTTTGGTTAATAGATCTTAAGGACTGGCTCTTAGGTAAATAACTCTTTAAGTTCCTAGAACAGCTTCTTCTACTTACTACCCTAAACCTACAGTTCCTCCTTTTTTGTTAACCTTGTAAATAGCTTAATGCTTTTTAACTACTATGCTATAAACCTCCTATAGTAGTTATAAAACCCTAAGAACGACCTTAACTGCGTAACATTCTCTAGTTCTTGCCAACTTACTATAGCTTTAACTTTCTTTAGGTCTATGCTAATTTTCCCTAGTTTAACGATAAATCCTATAAAATTAGTTTTCCTTATAAAGAACTCACATTTCTTAATTGCTACTAGCATCTTTTCTTCCTATAGTCTCTTTAATACCCACTTAACGTGTTCTCTATGTTCTTCCTTACCCTCTAAGTAGATAATAATATTGTTAAGATATACTATAACAAACTCATCTAGGTGTTCTCCTAATACACTATTAATTTGCTTTTAGAACGTTGCTAGCACGTTTATAAGCCCGAATTGTATAACTAATAGCTTATATAGTCCTTCCTTTAACCTAAAGGCTGCCTTTTATTTGTCGCCTTCCTTAATCCTAATCTAATAGTATGCCTACCTTAGATCTATTTTTATAAAGATTTTCGCGTTACCTATCCTGTCTTAGATTTCGCTAATTAAGGGTAAAGGATACCTATTCTTTCTAGTGATGCTATTTAACTGTCTGTAGTCTATACACATCCTAAGTTTTCCGTTTTTCTTTAGGATGAATAACACTGGATATCCTACTAATAACTACAACGGTCTAATATATCCCTTTTATAAGTTTTCCTGGATAAACTCTTTAAGTGCCACTAACTCAGTTTTAGTAAGCTTATAGATTAGAAAGAACTTTAGACTTATTCCCTCTTCTAATTCTATTTTATAGTCCCATGCTGTATATTCTAACAGCTGTTTACTTTCTAGTAACCATAACTTTTTCCCATACTTATAGTATCTTTTTGGTATATAACTTAAGCCCTACTTAGTCTCTTTATACGTTGCTCCGACTTAGTACTATACCAACTTGGTTTACTATTATATCTTACGCTGTTAAGTATCCCTAATATTAACCTAACCTATAACCTAATTAATCTTTAGATTGTACTCCTATAACTAAGGCATTCCTAATATCGCCTTGTCCTATCCTAATGGTAGGATATTAAAAGACATTCTAACTGGTCTTCCTTTAATAGTTAACTAAACAGGTCCTGTTTTAAGATTAATAATGCCTCCTCCATAGGCTATTTAATCTCCTAAAATTGTTATAAGTGGATATAGGTGTTCCTTCTGTCTATATAGTAACCCTATCCTTCCTACTGCTTTTGGTAATACGTGGTTCTTTATTACTTTACTATCTATTAACGCTTTAAACTGCTAATCTTGCCACTTAACTCGTAAGTTTAGGTATTGTCCTTGCATTCCTTTAAGGGTTTAAGGCTCTAATACTAGTTCCCTCTAGTCCTATACGCCTCCCCTTTTCCTAACTATTAGCTGCTAGATCCTACTTGTACTTAGTCCAACCTTAGCTAATACTTAGTTTATTTCTTTTCCTCTATATACTATAGATAAGTGTTCTCTAGGCACTCCTACCACTGTTATCCCTCTAGGCATTCTTCCGTAAGAAATCTTCCTAGTTAAAGTGTTAGGTCCCCTTAACTTTGTACTTCTACTAGGTGCTATCTATATATATACTTAACGTCTCTAAACCGCTTCTCTTCTAGTGCCTAATATATCCTTAATAGGTACTTCCGGTTCTTATCTTTTAGTGCTCTATGCATATTGTAGGTGTTATCTATATAAGCTATCCATAATAGTGTATAGTGCGCTAAGTGACTTAGGTCTACTCTTAGCTCATCTTTGCTCTTAAGTTTAAACCTCTATCTAGCTAATTTAACTGTTGGTCTTTCTTCTGCGGGTACTAAGATTTACCACTTACTTCTCTAGTCCCTAGATCCTTCTTCTAGGTTCCTTAACGTTATAACTAACGCTCCTTTGATGTGATTTATGCGCTTCTCCGTAATAGGTTGGTCTTAGACTACTTTTTTTATCTAGCCATATATAGAAATCTGCCTATTTGTTATTACTTCGCTATCTATACCACTTTCCATATAGTTGGTTTAGTGTGTATGGTTTATCTATAAGAAAGTACCTCGTTATCGCTATATCATAACATCCTTTAGTATGCCTTTTTTTAAACCTAGTTGGAATCCCTAGATCCTCTTCCTATTCCAGTTTATCTAACCACTTTACCCTAGGTGTCCCTACACTTAGCCTATTAGTAACTTTTTATATAGGTGCTCTGTCCCTTATACAACCTAGCATAGCTAACCTCTTGTCTAGCTTTTGCTCTTGTTATATAATGATTCTTATCCTAAACTTATCTATAGTTTCTTATTTTCTGCGTCTTGTAGCTAGATCCTTAAAGTTGTTTTACTTCTTAATTATAGTATCAACTTTTTAATCTTTAGGCTAAACACTGTTTTTACCTAGAACTGCTATGGCCCTTATTTGTTTCTCGAAATCTTGGTTACCTAATAACGTTCTTATTCGTTCCCCAAACTCTTGGTTCTTAAACTAAGTCACTACTCTTTCCTAACAATTTTCGTCCGTTATGGGTTCTTAAGCTGTCCTTATTATATCTAGCGAGTCTGGAGCCTTCCTTATCTTATTGTAAGAATCTTAGACCTGTGGCCTTTTGCCTTTATTAAGTAATAAGCTAGCACTAGCAGTCATCTACTTGCTTAGTTTCTTTTAAACGTTGCTCCTTTTGTCTTATAAAGCGATGGAAATCGTATCTAATGGTGTCGCAATACCCATTACTAAACCCTGTTCTGTGACGGTCTTAGTTTCTGCTTCTATTTTAACTTCTCTAAGGTTTATATGCTCCTAGTAAGCTGCCTTTATTGCCTTATTGTTGGTAAATGCTTCGCCTATATTAAACTTATCGTCTTTAATGTCTGATTTATAAGCTAGTTCACTAGTTCCTCTAAACTTAGATAATAATGGCTCCTATAGCCAATAGCTTGCGCCGTACTTAGCGTCTTTATGAATTCGGTATGCATTGTTATAATAATACGCAAAACTATTAATTAAACATTCTTTTGTTCCTTATAGTGCACTATCGTCCCTCTATACGTACGTGTCTCCTACTGGTTGGGTTCCCTTTACCGCGTAGTTACTCTAACTACCTCTACAGTCTCTAGCAAAATAACCTTATTTTCTATAATTTATATAAGCCCTATCTTTAAACCATTTTTCTTGTTATAGAGTCCGCCTAAACGTCTTCTGCTACTAAGATCCCTGGTTTAGCCTCTGCTCCTAGGTCCTTTAATCCCTTAATTCTTAACCTCTAGGTTTCCATAGTTTCTTTTCCTATCTTTAGGTTTCTTTAGTACCGCTTAGGTCTATTAACTCTACGCTATTCTATAGTTTTTAACTCTGTATCTGTCGTTGCGTACTCTGCGCCTTATATAACTATAGAACTCTATCCTAACCCTTCTTAGCCTGTTCCCTTTAATAGATCCTATTATTAATCTTTATTAACTGGTTTATTAACTCTCTTAGAGTATCCGTATCTTCTATTAGGATAATTGCATCCTAGACTTTAGCCTTAAGTCCCTGTTTATACTATACCATAAGCGCTCTATTATTCCACTTAACCTATATGGCTAGTGTTTAAAACTGCGTTATATACTTAATTACTAAAGTGCGTTGTACTAAGTTCTAAAGTTTTCGTTCCGCTGTTATAGTTGCTTTAGGGTCTTTAAACATTTACGTTAACCGTTCCACAAATCTGTTCCAACTTGTAAACACATACCGTACGTCCAGGTTAGTAGTCGTTATACCATTTGCTTATATCTCTGTAAGGTAAAGCTTAAACCACTCTAGAGCTCTTCCTAATAAGAATAGTCCTACGTACGCTATCTAGTCTATAGGTATTGCTAACTTCACTCCTTCCTGTATAACCTTAAAATGTATCTATGTAAGAAACCCTTTAAGCTTTAACTTCTCTCCCGTTTAATTGAAGGTAACTTAACCTTTACTGCTCCAATTCCATTAATGCGTTCTTTAAGTAGCCTGCTATTATCCTATAAGCAATTAACCATTTCTTATAACTGACCTTATGTAACTACTTAAGAATCTGTGTCTGCTATACTGGTATCTCCTAACCCTAAGGTTGTGGCTGCCGTCGACGTCGTTATAACTGGTGCTTTGGGTGGCATGTTATTTGACCTTATTTAATACTATAACCTTAGTAGTGAATGTATAACAGAACCTTATAGCAGAAACTATAGTGGGTCCTATTATTAGGCTGGGTATATAGGTAAGAACAGTTTAATAATGTAATAATAACTGGTGGAGTGGTTGCCTAACAGATTAACTCCAATTGTATTTTAAGATTTACTATAAAGAGAGAACTATCTGGGTAGGGACTGTGGTCCTTTAAATACACAACTATATGCCTAAGAAATCCCTTCGCTTCGTAAGGTACGTATGCTCTATCTACTGTCACAGTGCTATAATGCTAATAGGCTGAATAACTACATTGTGGTATAAAGAGGAGAAGGAGGTAAAAGGGAGTATTGTATATAAATAGTAGGGGCAGCCGCCAAGGCGCTAGTGGTGGGCCAGCCAATAGTAGGAAACAGTACGAGACAGTACGCGTTAGGACTGTGCCGTGACAGTACTCCCCTCCCTAGAAGGTTTAGTCCCTAAACTAAATAAGTAACCTATTTTCGCTGCAAAGATGTTACTTCTGCTTACCGCCCTTAACCGAGCCAATAGCGATTTTCCATGCCGGGCATAAAAAATCTTAATTGGTTAGCTTAACGAATAAAATTGGCAGAACTCCATACTGCCACCATATAGCGCTTCTTAGTAAAAAACTGACCAATTAGATAACTTTGACCGGTGGTTAAAGTTTTATGAGATCTTAACCACCACAAATTACCTTTGTGGTTGGCCACGGCCTTGGCGTAGCTCTCCCTTATCTTATACCCAGTCTGGGGGTCCTGGCTTCTTAGGGTGTTGTTTATAGAACCTTAGTAATGCGCGCTCGCACCCTTTTAGGAATTTTTTGGGTTCCTAGGTTTTCTCATTGTGGTATTTCTATTTAATACAGTATGTTAAGCCATGCTCGTCCATTTGTTTATTATATACATCAAGAATCTTTTTAAATTCCCACTTGTCCGTAATATTGCTATTATTATCCCTTTTAGCTATCCTACCTGTAACATTACAACGTTCCTCTTTATTAATGCGTACTTAACTAGAGATCTCTTTAGGGAACCAGAGGCGGACTTTTAAAGTATAGAAAGACTTATTAACACAGATATAGTCTAGGAGGTCAACTATAACTGCTCCTCTATAGGCAGCTAGAACGGGCTAGGGTCTGTCCTAGTTATTATCCCACTTCCTCTTGGGCCGGTTAGTCTTTATATTTTTAAGGCTAACTATAACCATGTTATCCTTTTTAAATATTATACCTTCGTCTTGTTTTATATTAGCGTTATCTTTATATTGTCGCTAGGAGATACGAGCTAGGGCTTTAAGCTGGGTTAAGATGCGCTTAAAGCGGTTAGCAATAGTATTAGCTTATAGGTACTCCTTCTTTATATATATAGATAGGGCTAATGGCTGGGGGCCTACTGGTTTGACGCCTAGACGTAGGTTATAGCCATAGTTGGTAAAGAACGGTGAGATTTCTATAGTCTCATTAACCTGGTTATTTGTGGCAAACTTGGCAAGGGGGAGCCAATCTACCCAGTTGTCTTAGGTGAAGCTTACAAAGGCGCGTAGGTACTTATTTATTGCTATATTAACAATCTTGGTTTAACTATCTGTTTTAGGGTGCTATACGGAGCTAGGGCTTAGGGTTACCTTTAGGCGCTAGTTTAGACAACGCCAGAAGTTAGAAACGAATAAAGAGCCTCTATTGGAAATAATAGTATTTGGAGCGCCGTGTAACTTATAGACAGTGTGGATGAATGCTTTAATGAGCTCCTTAGTATCTAGGCTAGTAATAGGAATAAAGTGTCTTATCTTTATTAGGTGGTCAACAACGACAAAGATATATCTGTATGTTTTGCCGTTATAAAGGCACTTAGGCAGGTCGATGACGTGGTTAATAGAGATATCGGTCTATAGGCGGACTGGTAGTTCTAGTGGTTTTAGGAAACCGGGTAGTGCTAAACGTAGGGTCTTTATACGGAAGTAAAGAGCGCAGTCTTTTATAAAGGTAGCTGTGAACTGTGAAATACCTAGCCACCAATACGTTTAATTAAGGAGGTTTAGTGTCTTAACGCGGCCTAGGTAACCCGCAGGGCCTAAACTATATATGCGGTGTACAACTTCTAGTTGGAGTTTATGTGAATTAGGGACAAATACTCGATTCCTGTAGTAGATTAGGCCGTTAATAATTAAACATTTAGATTTATTACAGCGGAGCAGCTTCCTAATCTGCTTAGGCTAATAGCGTGCTTTACAGTCTTCCTGTTTATATAGTGCAGCTAATATATTCCTAGCGAGTTCGTTCTCTTTATAGGCATTCTTAATAAGCTCCTTAAGGGGTTTTTTCTTAGGCTCTGGGTCTATTACTATAATAAAGTTTTTAATGCTCTGGTCTTGGGATTCGCTCAGTAGTTCTTCTAAAATGGTAGGGTTAACTTTCTTTAGTAGTAAGATAACGCGGTCTCGGTATTATAGACATTTATTATTAGTATTAGCAGGTGCAACGCCTAGGAGGCGGCTAAGAGTGTCTGGGATTATGGCTTTAGTGCTAGGCCTATAGGTAATAACAAAGTTAAATTAGGAAAGGAACTTAGCCCAGCGAACTTGGCGCTGGTTTAGTTATTTTGTTATTATAAAGGTCTGGAGGTTCTTATAGTCTGTAATAATTTTAAACAGCTGCTTAGTTTCTTATAGTTTGGGACACTATTCTTCTAGTGCCTTAATAATTGCCAGGAGCTCCTTATTGTATATTTTATAGTTGCATTTAGGGGCTGAGTGCTTAGCAGAGAAGAATGCGACTGGCTTAAGCTTATTACTTTTATCGGCTTAATAGAGCACTCCACCTAAAGCCTAGTTTGAGGCGTCTGTCTCTACCACAGTCTTCTTTATATAGTCGTAATACGCTAGGACTGGTGCTTTAGTGAACGCTGTTTTTAGGGTCTAGAATGCCTGTGCTTAATTGGGGCCCTATAACCAGCTAATGCTCTTTTTTAGTAGCCTGGTTATGGGCTTAACTACCTTAGAATAGCCTTAAATAAATTATTAGTAGAAGTTCGCGAAGCCAAGAAATTGCTATAGTTCCTTAATTAACGTCGGGTCCTTCTATTCCTATAAGGCCTGCACCTTTTTAGGGTCTATGGTTATGCCATTAGTCAAGATAATTAAGCTAAGGTATTTTGTTTTGGTAGCATAAAACTTAGACTTATTAATATTAATCTGGAGTCCAGCATTACTAAGTCTCTGGATAATTTCATTTACGTATTTTATATGCTTGGCGCGTGTTTTTAAGAAGATAAGGATATCATTAAGATACGCAGTGCAGTAGTTATTAAGGGCGTTGTGTAAAACATAGTTAATATAGTTTTGGAACGTGGTGGGCGCGTTATAGAGACTAAATGGTGTAACTAGCATCTTATAGAGTCTAAACCGGGTAATAAATGCTATAAGCTACTTATAGCCTTCCGCGATCCGGATCTGGTTAAACGCAGTAATTATATCAAGCTTAGTAAAGTATTTAGTACTATAGAGTGCGTTAAGTATCTTATAGACTAGTAGTAGTGGGTATTAGTTCTTAATAGTAACTATATTTAAGCCTTGGTAGTTATAGCAGATTTATACACCACCACCAGGTTTCGCTGCAAGGAGGAGTAGTATAGTGGCTAGTGAGGTTAATTCGCGGATAAAACTCTTATTTAGTATCTCGTTAATTTACTTCTTTATATAGCTAAGTTTAGCGGGTGAGAGTGGTCTATTTTTATAGTACAGGGCCTGCTTTCCTGCTATAATCTTAATTTTGTGGTCCTATGGTTGGTAAGGGGGCAGCTTATCTACATTTTTAGGGAGGAAGTGTTTAATATGTTTATAAAACTCTTTTAATAAGCGTTATAAAATATCCTTGCGGGTTAATTTTAATTTGCCTTTTAGGAATTTCTTAATATTAGTATTAACTATCTTCCGGCGTAGAAACTTAGACTTAGTTTTAGGTTTATCTTAAGGAAATTATAGAAATAAGGGAGTAGCGCTTTATAGGCTTCCTTTATCGTATAGTTACCTTCTATTAGTTAGCGGAAAGACCTTTCTAATAGGTTCGGTACTTCTATTAGGCCTATAGGTAGCTCCTTAAGCAGCTATTAGTGTTCTTCTTATTTAACCAGTTCTACTAGCTCCGCTATATAGATCCTTATTACCTTTACGCCTTTTTATTTACAGAACTGGGTAAAATTAACGGCATAAGTGCATTTAATGTTGTCTAGGTTAGGGCATATCTAGTTCTCCGGTGCTACGGCTAGGCTAGCACAGCTTGGTTGGCCTAAAGGGGCGGAAATAAGGCGGCGGCCTTACACGGTACGCGTAGGAGACGGGTGTGAGGTTAGGTATTATAGGGGGGAGGTTTTAATTGCTCTGGTTTTGGTCTTGGCTATAACGCCCTTGGCTATTATACGTGCGGTTATATGTGCGTACGGTAAGTAACTTAAAGTTAGGTGTTTTATTGGCTGACCTAGGTTAAGCGGGTGTATATAGGGGACTTATAGTTCTGGCGGTATTTGTTTTTTTGGGAATAAGGTAGTAGTCCAGTCTTTTAGAATCTCTATTTTATTTACTACGTATATTAGCTTACTAGTATTAGGTACCTCTTTTATTATTAGCTGATGGTATCTGAGCGTTAGCTATGTAATACATCCGTATAGTGCTACTTAGTTATAGTTAGGAATATACCATAGAAGACAGTTATAGGCATAGTAATTGGAGTTAAACTTAAGCTCTAGAGTGGGGAAGTCTAGTTTTAGGTTATACTTTTTAAGCTAGGGCATTCTAAGAATTACTAGTATTAAGGGTAATAACTTTATAACATAGAAGAGTATAGATTTTGTATAGTGGCTAATTATTATTCTTGCTATAAAGTAGTGGGTAATAAAGCTAGATAGGAGTCTATTAGTAAGGTGGAGTGGTTTTAGAACTAGGAGTCTTTTTATTATAATATTATGCTTTTTTACAAGTAAGTCTTTATCTATAAACGCTAGTGCTGTACTACTACTGTTAACAAGGCTTACTATTTTAATGAAAACTTATGGGAGTAGGTTATATAGTAAGAAGAGGTAGGTCTAAATAAGGATGGCATTCTTATTATTATTTGCTATTCTAAGGTTAAGTAGTAGCTAACTTAGAATAAGATCTAACTGATCTAGTAGTATAGATCTAATTCTTTTATCCTCCTCCCCATATAGTTCTAATCCTTAGAGGCGACTTAGTCTAAGGGTTAATCTTTTAATAACTAGATTATGGGGCTTAGCTAGTAGCTATAGTCTTGGCTGGTATATCCTAACATATTAGTCTCTGACGGTGTATATATGCTAGGGGGTACTTCGCTGAGGACATAGCCAGTCTTATGGTTAGTAGCGGCATGGAGCACTTGTCCGTAGTTTATATACGGGACTATCGGCTAGGGCTATATTAGGGAAGGGAATTATGGGGGTGGGTCTTTATGTCCGAACCTATATCCCTATTTATAGTTGTTATTTCGGTTACTAATCCCTCTGCTAAAGAATCCGCCGTGGCTAGGAAGGGGTTAGCGTGGTAGTATTAGAAGGGGATTTAGGTTTGTTTTAGGGTTATAAGTATCTTTCTAGTGGCCAGGTTAACTATATACTAGGTAGAGTCTGTTATCCATATAATGTCTTTAGACGTTATTGGGGAGGCTACTACTACTACCACTAAATTTAACGGCGTTAAGGTCTATTGGGTTATTCTATAGTGCTAGTACTAAGGTGTTATTATTAGGTAGTATAGGTTAATAGCTACTAGCAGTACTTAGCTTAGCAGTATTTAGCTTAGTGTGGTGGGTATAGTTCTATAGGTTATAAGTGAACACGTCTATTTGCTTACTCTAGCCCTTGTAGTTAGCATTGTTAATTTTGCGGCTAAGGGTAAGGGCTAAGTCCTTTATCTTAGATAAAATATTTTTCCTAAGTAGATCTACCTTTTGTTTCTTAGTTTTGTTTACTTTTATTATTAACTCGTTAAGCTCTGCTTTTTAGGACTAGTAATTACGCTTACCTTAGTTTAAGGTGTCTAATTTGTTTTTAGCTGCTTGGGTTATATCCATGGTCTTATAGTGCTTCTTTATATACGCAAACATAGACTTTTGGTTAGAGAAGGCCCATTTACTTAGGTTGTTTGGGTGTATGCGTAGTATATTAAGGCCATACTTAATATAGTTATAAGCCTTATCTGTTAGCATGTTTGATATATAGAGGACTTCGTCTATTAGGGTCTTAAAGCACTTTGCATCTCTATGGAAAACGCCTTGGATCTTTATTTTCTATATTTTAAATTTTTCTTGCTTTTTAGTTGGCGATCCCTTGCCATTAAATAGGGTAGGGTCTTTTGCTTTACGCTTTTTTCTATAGGGCTTAGCTAGGGGAGAAGAGCTAGTAGCGGTATTCTTATTGGCAATGGTTTGGGTAAGTGTAGTAATCTAAAAGCTTAGGCTTTGTATAGTCTTAGTATATACTGAAGCTTGCTGTTTGTATTGCTTTATACATAGTTTAAGTATCTTAAGGGAGTTAATTCTGTGTTAAGCTTCTTTAAGTTAGGACTTTATAGTTTAGCCTTTATTGTAGACTATTTAGAGACCGCTCTCGACGCTAGTTAAAAGGGTTATATATATAGAGAGGTGCTGAAATGTTCCTGCCATATTAAGGTCCTTAGGGTACTCTGGACTACTCCTGATTGCCTAGGCAATGTTAGTATAGGAGGTATTAAAGAGGCGGGCGAGCGCTTTGTGTATATTCGCTAATAGGGTATTCTAGTTACCCATTTTAGGGGATCTAGGCAGGGTAATTAAAATCTATAAGGCTGGCTATAATGCTAAGATTGTTTAGGACAATACTGAGATTGTTTAGGACTATACTAAGATTGTCTGGGACTATAGTATAGTGTTATTGGTCGCGCTGGGTTGCAATTATACTAGAAAAATAGAGATAGTGGACTGGGGAGAATAAAGATCGCGATAGGGCGTAAGAGGAGATACCACAAACTGTTACAATGCTATAATGCTAATAGGCTAAATAACTACATTGTGGTATAAAGAGGAGAAGGAGGTAAAAGGGGGTATTATACACAAATAGTAGGGGCAGCCGCTAAGGCGCTAGTGGTGGGCCAGCCAACAGTAGGAAATAGTACGAGATAGTACGCGTTAGGACTGTGCCGTGATATCTGCTTTGTTATAGATTATATAGATTATATAGATTACACAGATTATATAGATTATATTATATAACCTTAGCTACTATTCCTTGTTATATAGTTCCACCAGATCTATTCTGGACCGTGCCTATATTAACTAACTAGCTTCCTCCGACTTTTCTCCAAGTAGTCGTAACATTGTACTTAAGCTGTCCGTAACAGCATTTAGGAATATAGAACGTAGTTTTTTAAAGCGTTTAGGGGGCAATAAGATTTATAATTAATTTGTAATCCGTTTATTAGAAGCGTTTATAGGTAAGTCCTATAATTATTATATTAATAAGTCAGGCTTCTAATTAAGTTTGCTAGGTTAGTATATAATCTTAAAGTTAAATTATAAGAGGTATTTAGCCTAATAAATTTAGCGCTGCGTTAATTGCTTTATAGTTATAAAGTACTATAGGTTTTTATAGTCCGTTAACACGCGTATTAGGAATAACAATTCTTTAAGTTCTAGGCGCCATTATTTAAAACATCTAATAATTATAAGTAGTTCCTTATTATATATCTTATAGTTTAATTTAGCAGGGGCGAGTTTTTAAGAGAGGAAGGCTACTGGACGTAGCTCGCTGTTCTTATTGTATTGTAATAATACTCCTCTTAGTACATAATTAGATAAATCTGTTTTAATAATGTATTTAAGGTTAGGGTTAAAGTGGGTAAGAATTAAAGTAGTTATAAAATAATATTTTAGGTTGTTAAAAGCTTATTTATAATTAGTAGTCTATTTAAATCTTATATTCTTCTTTATTAAGTTTATTAATGGCTAAATAATTTTTAAGAAGTAATTAATAAATTAACAGTAGAAATTTGCGAATTTTAGAAATCTATGTATATCTTATATGTTACTAGAACTTTCCCAGTTCATAATTGCAGCAACTTTCTTAGGGTCCATTTTAATTCCATTATAGGATATAATCAGGCCTAAGTACATAACTTCGGACGCGTGGAACTTATATTTCTTAATATCGCATTATAAGCCCGTATCTCACAGGCGTTTAAGGACTATTTAGATGTGCTTTTAATGCTTAGAAAGCGAAGACGAGTAGATTAAAATATCATTAATATACGCGGTAATAAATATATTAAGGAATTTACAAAGCGTATTATTAATATATTACTAAAACATACCTAGACTATTCTTTACACTAAATAGCATTACTAAGTATTTAAAGAGTTCCTATTGTGTATGAAAAGCTATATACTTCTTATCTCCTTTACGTATATGGACTTTATTAAAGGTAGCAACTATATTAAGCTTTATAAAGTACCGTGCCTTCACTAAATAGTTAAGCGTCTCTTAAATTAGGGAAATTGGATATTAGTTTCAAATCATAATTATATTTAGAGCTTAATAATTAATATAGAATCTTAAGCCTCCTCCTAGCTTTTTAATAAATAGTATAGGTAAGGCGAATAGAGATTAACTAGGGCAAATAAATTCTTTTTCTAGATACTTATTAAGGTATTTTTGCATTATAAGCAGTTCTTCTTATAATATACCATATAGCGGACTAAACTTTAGTATTATGCCAGGCTTAAGTTCTATCTTAAAATCGTGCTTATCTTAGTATAGGGCTAGTTAGTCTACAAATTGTTTTTCAAACTTATTAATTATATTATAATACTCTTTAGGTATAAGAGGTTAAGGGTTAATATATTATTTTAGTTCTAGCGCTTTCTTAATATCTTCTATTGTTATAGCAAAGATTTTATAGTCTTGTCTTTTTACTAACAAGATAAATGGCGCGGCCTATATTATATAAATTTTAAGAGGTTTTAATAAATCGTCTTCACATTCTTTACCATAATTGGCAGTTATAGCTTTGTTGTTTTGGTTTAAGGTTTATAGCAAGGGTAATTTATATTATATTAAATTTAAATAGTTGTGTGTATGTTTGTAGGGCATATAGTTTTTTAAGTAATAACTTTAGCAGTAAGTTATACGGAACTTTAGTGTTTCTTTAACCCAGCTAATTAAAGGGTCGTATTGTTTTAGCTATCCGTGTCTAAGTATTATCTTATAATGCTTTAAGGGTATTACAAATAAGGAAATGTATTTAAGGTATTTACCTATCCACAATTTTATAAGAGCGTAGTGCGTTAGTTCGCTATATATTAAGGGTTTGCCATTAAAGCCTTATAGGCCTTAGGGCTTATTAAGTTTCTTTAAATTTAGGCGTTAAGTTTTCGCGTAGTTTATATTAATAAAGCTTATACTAGTAGCTCCGCTATCTATAAGGATTTATACTTCCTTTTATTTTCTAAGTATTTAAATTTCGCTAAGTACATTAAGGGAGTCATGTTGTGTATTAGCGCTGGAAGAGCCTAGACACTTATACTCTTCCACTTCTTGTCCTAAGGCGCGACTTGGCCCTAGGACAATTCGTTTTCTAAATTAATCAAGGGTAAGGTACTTTATGGCAACTAAGTATGATTTATAGGATAAGTACAATTTAAGGATTAGGAGGAACTACGGCGGACCTTTTTAAAGGGGTAAGTTCGGCAATTCCTTTAAATATATCCTTTTTTACCGCATCTAAAGCATTCTCTATTTATAGCTTAAGTTCTTCATTCGTTGGTTCCTAAGGGTGCATAGGATTAGGTGGCGTTAAGGTCCATAGGGTTATATATAGGGCTTTTAGGTCTCAGAGAAGGATCGTGTTTTAGAGCATATACTGGGTTCATGGAGTTTTAAACACAAGGTATAGTTAGCTTTAGAAAACAAGTCTACGTATTATATTAAAGGTCCTTATTAATTTATTAACACATTATAGCAAATTCGGATAGGTTTTTTAGCAGTTCTTTACCTATTAACTAGGCTCTAATCTCGTCCAAAATAGCTTGTTAAAAAGCAGCGACTCTAGCGGCTTCATTCTAATCCAGTTCGCTAATAAGGCCTAAAAATTCCGAGAAGAAGCTGGTAAAGTCTCGGTTCCGTTATTATAGGTTTTTAAGTTTAGTAACAGCTATATATTCACAGCTAGCGTTATTATATATTCATTCTAGCAGAGAGATAAAGATTTTAAAATTAATAAAGGTGCTATTATAGAAGAATGGATCCATGGTTCGTGTAGCGTCTTTACTTAAACAAGACATTCCATAGCTAACCTTGCTAGCTTTAGTAGGGTATTAGTTATAGTTCATCAAAAGTTTAAAACAAAGCTTAGTTATAAAAGGATATAGGTTGTTTCAATTTCTATTAAACATTGGAGGATTAGGGAGCTTTTTGGATTTTATAACAGGTATTAAATTTGTTACAGATATAGGTTAAGTTACTATTACTAGTTCAAGGTTCGCGTTTAAGGGGTTAGGCTTAGATATAGTTATTTTATTTTTATTTACAGGCGGTATCGGGGTCTCTAACATAAGTGGTTTAATATTACGAAGTTCTTCATGGAGTGCTTTCATTAATCACTAATACCGGGCTTCTAGTGCAGCCCGCTGCTAAGCTAAAGCATCCGTAAAGGCTTCTTGTATTGCAGTTAACTATTCCCTAACTAGGGTTATAATACTCGTGGTTAACGCGTGGGATTCAAGGTCGTTTGCCATTTTAATAGTAGTTGTTTTTAACGTAACGTAATGTAAGGGTACGAAGAGGCTTTAGAGAAGATTTAAAGGAACAATATAAATTCTATCTAAATCTAGGGGTATATAGCTCTTATAGAGAACAAGACATTGCGTAAAGAAGAGAAAGGAACAATAAGAGAATCATGTAATTAAACAGTTGGGGTTCTTGGTGGTCAATACATACGCACATATGCACGCGGTCTTCAACGGACTTCGGTAGAAAACGGTAGATTATGGCAGACAATCGCAGACAGTTGCAAACAGTTATAGACAGTTGCAGACAGTTACAAACAGTTTTAGACAGTTATAAATAGTTTCAGACAGTCATCTATCGAGTGTTTCACCAAGACATTCCTACTGTAACTGGGCTAGTCCCGTTACAGGCTTATAGCGTAATAGTTAAAAAGTATTAAGCCATTTATAAGACTTATAAAAAAAGAGGAACCGTGGATATAGGGAACTAAGTAAAAGAAGTTGTTTAAGGGACTTAAGGAGTTGTTTACCTAGAAACTAGTTCTTAAGATCTATTAACCATAGTTAGACACAGTAGTAGAAACAAATACATTAGACTTTACACTAAGAGTATATTTGCTATAGAAGTACTAGAATGTATAGTATCTAGTAGTATATTATAGTTGGAAGATAACACTACCAGAACTAAACTATGACATCTATAATAAGGAGTTGCTAGATATAGTTATAGTACTTAAAGAGTAGAGAGCAATCTTACAAGGTATAGAAAAACTATTTATAGTTAAGACGGATTATAAGAACCTAATAGGGTTCCTAATAATAAAAGAACTTAACTAAAAACAAGTTAAATGGGCAGAGATGCTTATAGAGTATTATTTTAAGATTTAGTATACTAAGGGTACTAAAAATGCAAGAGTAGACGCACTTAGTAGAAAGGCAGAGTTGTAAAATAACAAGAAGCTATTAGGAGCAATATTACACAAAGACAAAAATAGAATGATTAGGTATAATTATCCCAAAATTACAGCAACTAGAGAAGAAAGTCAGACCTATAAATTACTAATAAGTAAGTGGTTATAAAAGATCTAAAAAGCATAGGTAGAGGATCTAGACTTAGAGCAGTATAAAAACTGAGAAGCTATATATATGCCATAGTTAGTAGCAAAAGAGTTTGTTAAGGAATTCTATAAGGGAATAATATAAGGACACAATGGAGTAATAGGCTTAGTGTTAAGACTTTAGAAAGAGTATATTATTTAAGAAATCTGGGGACTAGCAAGATAAGTTATAAGGGAATGTCTAGATTGCCAAAGAAATAAACTAATAAGGCATAAGCTATACAGAGGGCTATAACCTATTAAAATACCAGAGAGACTATAGGAGGTTATATTATAGGACTTTGTTATAAAGTTGCCAAAGTTAAGAGATCCTATTACTGGACAAGATTATAACGCGATTTTAGTAATAGTAGACAAACTAACTAAGTAGGGTTACTTTATAGCATACATAGAAGAAATATCTATAGAAGATATAGCTAGAATCTATATTAAAGAAGTGTTTGTAAGACACGGAGCACTAAGCAAAATTATATTAGATAGAGATCTAAGATTTATAGCAGCATTTTAGGAAGTATTCTTAGTAGAGCAAGGGGTTTAAGCAGTAATATTAACTGCATATTACCTACAAATAGATGGTTAAATGGAAAGACTAAACTAGACACTAGAACAGTATCTAAGGCACTATATTAATTACGTATAAAATAATTATATTATTCATTGCTTAACGTCCGATTCGGATCCCTATTGGGCCTACGCGGACTACTCCTTATATACATATAGGGAGAAAACTCTTTTGAGAAAACCCCGTAATCCGTCTCCCTACCTTTTAGGACTCGCCTGCGAGGCGCCTGCAAGTCACCTATAGTGCTCTACTACCTTACTTTTTAACCTCTTTGGGAATTACTGCTGCTGTAACAAGCCTACGGACGCGCTAGTATTGCAAACTTTGCTCTACTACTGTAGAGTTATTAAGGGGCGCCTATTACTCGCCCCTTTGCCTTCTATTACTATTTCCTTTGCAACCCAAAACTGGTCTAGCATATTTTAGCTAATAAGCCACTAGGTAACCACCTTAAGACCTTTTTATATTAAGAGTAGTGTGTTATAGTTCTCTATACTAGCTACTAAGAGCATAGCTTCTTAGTTAGTGTATAGGGGGCATAATAGTATTATATATTTTAGTGTCTGTCTTAGCCAGCCATATTCGCATCTTGGGCTGCCTATTAGGATATTTACCTAGTAGAGCTAATCTTTTAGTCCTATTATCCCTATTCTTAAGAGTGTTACTGTCACAGTGCTATAATGCTAATAGGCTAAATAACTACATTGTGGTATAAAGAGGAGAAGGAGGTAAAAGGAAGTATTATATATAAATAGTAGGGGCAGCTGCCAAGGCGCTAGTAGTGGGCTAGCTAACAGTAGGAAATAGTACAAGATAGTACGCGTTAGGACTATGCTGTAACAGTACTCCCCTCCCTAGAAGGTTTGGTCCCTAAACTAAATAAGTAACCTATTTTCGCTGCAAAAATGTTACTTCTGCTTACCGCCCTTAACTGAGCCAATAGCGATTTTCCATGCCGGGTATGGAAAATCTTAATTGGTTAGCTTAATAAATAAAATTGGCAGAACTCTATACCGCCACTATATAGCGCTTCTTGGCAAAAAACCAACTAATTAGATAACTTTGACTGGCGGTTAAAGTTCTATAAGATCTTAAACACCATAAATTACCTTTATAGTTAGCCACGGCCTTAGCATAGCTCTCCCTTATCTTATACCTAGTCTGGGGGTCCTAGCTTCTTAGGGTGTTGTTTATAGAACCTTAGTAGTACGCGCTTATACCCTTTTAGGGATTTCTTGGGTTCCCAGGTTTTCTCATTATAGTATTTCTATTTAATACAGTATGTTAAGCCATACTTATCCATTTATTTATTATGTATATTGAGGATCTTTTTAAATTCCCACTTATCCGTAATATTGCCGTTATTATCCCTTTCGGCTATCCTGCCTATAACATTACAACGTTCCTCTTTATTAATATATGCTTAACTAGAGATCTCTTTAGGGAACTAGAGGCGGACCTTTAAAGTATAAAAAGACTTATTAATATGGATATAGTCTAGGAGGTTAACTATAACTACTCCTCTATAGGCAGCTAGGACGGGCTAAGGTCTGTCTTAGTTATTATCCCACTTCCTCTTAAGCTAGTTAGTCTTTATATTTTTAAGGCTAACTATAACTATATTATCCTTTTTAAATATTATACCTTCGTCTTATTTTATATTAGCGTTGTCTTTATATTATCGCTAGGAGATATAAGCTAGGGCTTTAAGCTAAGTTAAGATACGCTTAAAGTGGTTAGCAATAGTATTAGCTTATAAGTACTTCTTCTTTATATATATAGATAGGGCTAATAGCTAGGGGCCTATTAGTTTGACGCCTAGACGTAGGTTATAGCTATAGTTGGTAAAGAATGGTAGGATTTCCGTGGTCTTATTAACCTGGTTATTATTTTATTTTATTGATCTTACACCGATTTAGCTCTGTGGCCATGCGGTACTCCTATTTTACATAATGGGAAAACCCGATACGGGACAAAAAAACCCCTCCTCGGCCTGTTATACACTCTCTGCCGTCTACTTCGCAGCCTATAAGTATCGAAAAGGCGTCTGCAGACGCCTACTCCTTCTATTCGGCAAGCAACCTGGTTATTTATGGCAAATTTAGTAAGGGGGAGCCAATCTACCTAGTTGTCTTAGGTGAAGCTTATAAAGGCGCGTAGGTATTTATTTATTGCTGCATTAACAATCTCGGTTTAACTATCCGTTTTAGGGTGCCATGTAGAGCTAGGGCTTAGGGTTACCTTTAGGCGCTAGTTTAGGCGACGCTAGAAGTTAGAAATAAATAAAGAGCCTCTATTAAAAATAATAGTATTTAGAGCGCCGTGTAACTTATAAATAGTATAGATAAATGCTTTAATAAGCTCCTTAGTATTTAGGCTAGTAATAGAAATAAAGTGTTTTATCTTTATTAGGCGGTTAATAATAATAAAGATATATCTATATATTTTACCATTATAAAGGCACTTAGGTAGGTCAACGACGTGGTTAATAAAGATATCGGTCTATAGGCGGACTAGTGGTTTTAGTGGTTTTAGGAAACCGGGTAGTGCTAAGCGTGGGGTCTTTATATGGAAGCAAAGAGCGCAGTCTTTTATAAAGGTAGCTATAAACTATAAAATACCTGGCCACTAATATGTTTAATTAAGGAGGGTTAGTGTTTTAACGCGGCCTAGGTAACCTATAGGGCCCGAATTATATATACGGTATATAACTTCTAGTTGGAGTTTATATGAATTAGGGACAAATACTTAATTCCTATAGTAAATTAGGCCGTTAACAATTAAATATTTAGATTTATTATAGCGGAGCAGCTTCCTAATCTACTTAGGCTAATAGCGTGCTTTATAGTTTTCCTATTCGCGTAGTATAGCTAATATATTTCTAGCGAGTTCGTTCTCTTTATAGGCATTCTTAATAAGCTTCTTAAGGGGTTTTTTCTTAGGCTCTAGGTCTATTACTATAATAAAGTCTTTAATGCTCTGGTTTTAGGATTCGCTTAGTAGTTCTTTTAGAATAGTAGGGTTAACTTTCTTTAGTGGTAAGACAACGCGGTCTTAGTGTTATAGACGTTTATTATTAGCATTAGCAGGTACAATGCCTAGGAGGCGGCTAAGAGCGTCTAGGATTATAGCTTTAGTGCCAGGCCTATAGGTAATAATAAAGTTAAATTAGGAAAGGAACTTAGCCTAGCGGACTTAGCGCTAGTTTAGTTGTTTTGTTATTATAAAGGTCTAGAGGTTCTTATAGTCCATAATAATTTTAAACAGCTGCTCAGTTCCTTATAGTTTGGGACGCTATTCTTTTAGTGCCTTAACAATTGCCAGGAGCTCCTTATTGTATATTTTATAGTTGTATTTAGGGGCTAAGTGCTTAGCAGAGAAGAATGCAACTGGCTTAAGCTTATTACTTTTATTAGCTTAATAGAGCACTCCACCTAAAGCCTAGTTTAAGGCGTCTATCTCTACCATAGTCTTCTTTGTGTAGTCGTAATATGCTAGAACCGGTGCTTTAGTAAACGCTGTTTTTAAGGTCTAGAATGCCTATACTTAATTAGGGCCCTATAACCAGCTAATGCTCTTTTTTAGTAGCCTAGTTATAGGCTTAACTACCTTAAAATAGCCTTAAATAAATTATTGGTAGAAGTTCGTAAAGCTAAGAAATTGCTATAGTTCCTTAACTAATATTGGGTTCTTCTATTTCTATAAGGCCTATACCTTCTTAGGGTCTATAGTTATGCCATTAGTTAAGATAATTAAGCTAAGGTATTTTATTTTAGTAGTATAAAACTTAGACTTATTAATGTTAATCTAGAGTCCAGTATTACTAAGTCTCTAGATAATTTTATTTATATATTTTATATACTCGGCGCGTGTTTTTAAGAAGATAAGGACATTATTAAAATACGTAGTGTAGTAGTTATTAAGGGTGTTATATAAAATATGGTTAATATAGTTTTAGAATATAGCGGGCGCGTTATAGAGACTAAATGGTGTAACTAGCATCTTATAGAGTCTAAACTAGGTAATAAATGCTGTAAGCTACTTATAGCCTTCCGCAATCCGGATCTAGTTAAACGCAGCAATTACGTCAAGCTTAGTAAAGTACTTAGTACTATAGAATATGTTAAGTGTCTCGCGGACTAGTGGTAGTAGGTATTAGTTCTTAATAGTAACTATATTTAGGCCTTAGTAGTTATAGCAGATTTATATACTGCTGCCAGGTTTTACTGTAAGAAGAAATAGTATGGTGGCTAGTAAGGTCGATTTGCGGATAAAACCCTTATCCAGTATCTTATTAATCCACTTCTTTATACAGCTAAGTTTAGCGGGTAAAAGTGGTCTATTTTTATAGTATAGGGCCTACTTTCCTGGTATAATCTCAATTTTATAGTCCTATAGTTAGTAAGGGGGCAGCTTATCTACATTTTTAGGGAGGAAGTGTTTAATATGTTTATAAAACTCTTTTAGTAAGCGTTATAAAATATCCTTATAGGTTAATCCTGGTTTGCCTTTTAGAAATTTCTTAATATTAGTATTAACTATCTTCTAGCGTAGAAACTCAGACTTAGTTTTTAGGTTTATCTTAAGAAAGTTATAGAAATAAGGGGGTAGCGCTTTATAGGCTTTTTCTATCGTATAGTTACCTTCTATTAGCCAGCAGAAAGACCTTTCTAATAGGTTCAGTACTTCTATTAGGCCTATAGGTAGCTCCTTAAGCAGCTATTAGTGTTTTTCTTATTTAACTAGTTCTACTAGCTCCGCTATATAGATCCTTATTACCTTTACGCCTTTTTATTTACAGAACTGGGTAAAATTAACGGCATAAGTGCATTTAATATTATCTAGGTTAGGGCGTATCTGGTTCTCTAGTGCTACGGCTAGGCTAGCACGGCTTAGTTGGCCTAGGGGGGTAGAAACGAGGCGGCGGCCTTGCACGGTACGCGTGGGAGACAGGTATAAGGTTAGGTATTATAGGGGGGAGGTCTTAATTGCTCTAGTTTTAGTCTTGGCTATAACGCCCTTAGCTATTATACATGCGGTTATATATACGTACGGTAAATAACTTAAAGTTAGGTATCTTATTAGCTAACCTAGGTTAAGCGGGTGTATATAGGGGACTTATAGTTCTGGCAGTATTTATTTTTTTAAAAATAGGGTAGTAGTCCAGTCTTCTAGAATCTCTGTTTTATTTACTACGTATATTAGCTTACTAGTGTTAGGTACCTCTTTTACTATTAGCTAATAGTATCTAAGCGTTAGCCGTATAATACGTCCGCGTAGTACTACTTGGTTATAGTCAGGAATATACCATAGGAGATAGTTATAGGTATAGTAATTAGAGTTAAAATTAAGCTCTAAAGTAGGGAAGTCTAGTTTTAGGTTATACTTTTTAAGCTAGGGCATTCTAAGAATTACTAGTATTAAGGGTAATAACTTTATAATATAGAAGAGTATAGATTCTATATAGTGGCCAATTATCATTCTTACTATAAAGTAGTGGGTAATAAAGCTAGATGGGAGTCCATTAGTAAGGCGGAGTGGTTTTAGAACTAGAAGTCTTTTTATTATAATATTATACTTTTTTATAAGCAAGTCTTCGTCTGTAAACGCTAGTGCTATACTACTACTATTAATAAGGCTTACTGTTTTAATAAAAACTTATAGGAGTGGGTTGCGTAGTAAGGAGAGGTAGGTCTAAATAAGGATAGCATTTCTATTATTATTTACTATTATAAGGTTAAGTAGTAGCTAACTTAGAATAAGATCTAACTAATCTAGTAGTATAGATCTAATTTTTTTATTCTCCTCCCTATATAGTTCTAACCCTTAGAGGTAACTTAGTCTAAGGGTTAGTCTTTTAATAACTAGATTATAGGGCTTGGCTAGTAGCTATAGTCTTAGCTGGTATATCCTAACGTATTAGTCTCTAACGGTATATATATACTAGGGGGTACTTCGCCAAGGACATAGCCAGTCTCACAGTTAGTAGCGGCATGGAGCACTTATCCATAGTTTATATACGGGACTATTAGCTGGGGCTGTATTAGGGAAGGGAATTATAGGGGTAGGTCTTTATGTCTAAACCTACGTCCCTATCTATAGTTATTGTTTTGGTTATTAATCCCTCTGCTAAAGAATCCGCCGCGGCTAGAAAGGGGTTGGTACGGTAGCATTAAAAGGGAATTTAAGTTTATTTTAGGATTATAAGCATCTTTCTAGTAGCTAGGTTAACCATATGCTAGGTAGAGTTTATTATCTATATAATGTCTTTGGACGTTATTAGGGAGGCTACTACTACCGCCACTAAATTTAACGGCGTTAAGGTCTATTAGGTTATTCTATAGTACTAGTACTAAGGTATTATTATTAGGTAGTATAGGTCAATAGCCGCTAGCGGTACTTAGCTTAGCGGTATTTAGCTTAGTATAGTAGGCGTAGTTCTATAGGTTATAAGCAAATACGTCTATTTACTTACTCTAGCCCTTATAGTCAGCATTGTTGATTTTACGACTAAGGGTAAGGGCTAAGTCCTTTATCTTAAATAAAATATTTTTTTTAAGCAGATCCACCTTTTATTCCTTAATCTTATTTGCTTTTATTATTAACTTATTAAGCTCTACTTTCTAGGACCAGTAATTGCGCTTACCTTAGCCTAAGGTATTTAATTTGTTTTTAGCCGCTTAGGTTATATCTATAGTCTTATAGTGCTTCTTTATATACGCAAACATAGACTCTCGGTTAGAGAAGGCCCATTTACTTAGGTTGTTTAGGTATATATATAGCATATCAAGGCCATACTTAATATAGTTATAAGCCTTATCTATTAGCATGTCTAATATATAGAGAACTTCATCTATTGGGGTCTTAAAGCACTTTATATCTCTATAGAAAACGCCTTAGATCTTTATTTTCTATATTTTAAATTTTTCTTGCTTTTTAGTTAGCGATCCTTTACCATTAAATAGGGTAGGGTCTTTTGCTTTATGCTTTTTTCTATAGGGCTTAGCTAGGGGAGAAGAGCTAGTAGCAGTGTTCTTATTAGCAATAGTTTAGGTAAGTATAGTAATCTAAGAGCTTAGGCTTTATATAGTCTTAATATATACCGAAGCTTACTATTTATATTACTTTATATATAGTTTAAGTATCTTAAGGGAGTTAATTCTGTGTTAAGCTTCTTTAAGTTAGGACTTTACAGTCCGGCCTTTATTATAGACTATTTAGAGACCGCTCTCAACGCTAGTTAAAAGGGTTATACATATAGAGAGGTGCTGAAATATTCCTACTATATTAAGGTCCTTAGGGTACTCTAGATCACTCCTAATTGCCCAAGCAATGTTAGTATAGGAGGTATTAAAGAGGCGGGCAAGCGCTTCGTATATATTCACTAATAGGGTATTCTGGTTACCCATTTTAGGGGATTTAGGCAGGGTAATTAAAATCTATAAGGCTAGCTGTAATACTGAGATTATCTAGGACAATACTAAGATTGTTTAGGACTATACTAAGATTGTCTAGGGCTATACTAAGATTATCTGGGACTATGGTATGGTGTTATTAGTCGCGCCGGGTCGCGATTATACTGGGAAAATAGGGATAGTGGATTGGGGAGAATAAAGATCGCAATAGGGCGCAAGAGGAGATACCACAAACTGTTATAGTGCTATAATGCTAATAGGCTAAATAACTACATTGTGGTATAAAGAGGAGAAGGAGGTAAAAGGGGGTATTGTATACAAACAGTAGGGGCAGCCGCCAAGGCGCTAGTGGTGGGCCAGCTAATAGTAGGAAACAGTACGAGACAGTACGCGTCAGGACTATGCTGTGATAGTTACCATTATATTTTCTACCTTTGTTAGGCCTTCTTGGAGCTCTTAAGTGTTTACCCCCTATAGCGTTAACTATGCCATGGCTTGGGTTTCTCTTACCTAAGTTAGCCTCTATACCTTTAACTCCCATGCGCCTCTCCAGCATTAGTCCAACCAGTATTATATTATAGAAGATGGTTTCCTGGCGTTCTTTTATACTCTACTTTAGCTCCTTTCTCTTTTTTACTGTTATCTTTACTGGCCTCTTACGCGTCTCCCTTCCTTTTCTATATAGGCCTGGGCCCTAATGCAGCACTATTTTTCTTCTACTTTCTTTACCTGTTTCTCCAATATCTCTTCCCTACTTTAGGGTTGTTGGTTTGTTCTCCTATAAGGCGCCCTAGGGTCCCTCTATAGTTTATTTAGGCGTGTCTTGATATACTTTATAATATTAGAGTTGCGTTTACTTTGCGCCCTTTGCATTGCAGCGGCTTTAATATATAGTTATAGGGGGGGAATATTGGCTTCCTTCTTAAGCAGTGCTGTAGCCGTTCGCTTATACCCGCCTGTTATACTCCGGAGGCAGGCTGTTTGGACCTTTTAGAGTGGTTTAAGGAGTGATTTAGGGGGGCCCTTTTTGGTTTCTCTAATGGCCCAAACACTGGATCTATATGTCATAGTTGGCCGGACAACTGCTGTGTATAGTAGGCGTAACCTCTAGAAGCATAGAGTATAAAATAATTAGGTGTTATTGTTACCAGTTATATAGTTTACATATAACATAACACCATAAGAAGGAATAGATATATTACTATTTAAGGCGAATTATGGATATAAACCAAGAACATTATTATCGCCACATTAAGTAAAGAAAATAAGTAGTATAGCTAAAGAAAGAATGGAGACGTTAATAAATCTCCATAATTACCTTAAAAGCACAGTAAAACTAGTACAAGAAAGGATAAAAAGGTACTATAACGCTAGGAGATCTAAGGGACCAGATCTTAAAGAGGGGGATAAAGTATGGCTACTACACAAAAATTTCAAAAGTTGATAACTAAGTAAGAAGTTAGACCACGTTAGACTAGGACCATTTATAGTTAAAGTAAAGATCTTAGAAGTCACATATAGACTTAACTTACTAGAGAAAATAAAGATCTACTCTATGTAATACATCACAATGCTAGAACTAGCACGAGGAGATATTAATCCACTAGTTTATAAGGCAGATATATATAGAGGATAAGAAGAGGATAAATGGGAAGTTTTAAAGATCATTAGTTATAAGGATATTAATAATAAAATATAGTATAAAGTTAAGTGGATAGGCTATAATAAGACTACCTAGGAGCTACTAGATAACTTAAAAAATGCTATAAGAAAGGTATAGGAGTATTAGAAGAAAAAGGGTTAGGTAGTATTAATAAAGAAAGATTACTAAAGAATAAACCACCTAAAGGGGACTTAAGAGGAGCACCTACTAATATACTTAGAAGTATTTCCCTCTCTGTTAGAAGAGAGTCTGTTCTTTTATTACTAAGTTCCTAAAGGCCTTATTCTATAAGCTTCCATTCCCTAAAACAAACCTTTTTATATACTTTCTTAAGACAAGTTAAATGGGCAAACGCTATCTATTAGGACTTAAAGGCACAACACTGAGCCTTTAGGGCTTAAGTAGTGGCCTTAGATAAGCAATAAAGTTTATCACAGGCGGCAGCCAGGGCGCTTTTAAGCTTTTCCACCTTAGATTAAATATGAGACCCTAAAACAAATTACTTAAGGAACACAGAGACTGTTAAGAGTAATAGGATACGCATATTTAGCGTTAGAGACTAAGCAAACGTTACAGGATAACTAAATGTTTACTTTAGTGCACTCTAAATAAGAGGGTTGCCAAAATAAAGGACTTGCCAATGTAATACAAACCAACCCCTCTTTTGCATAATAAGAATATAGAAATAGCATTATCTCACCAAAAGACAATATCGCAGCAACAGTCCAAGCATAATATTGTACTTGCGAAGAAGAAGGAGCTTTAGGTATAATAAGTAATAATATTAACCAAATTAATATAACGGACATTACACCTCTAGTAGACAACTTGGAGATATTAGGAATCTTTAAGGATAAAGATAAAGAGGAGGGAGATGGTATTATAGACGCTTTAAGTATAATATTATAACTACTTAGAGAGGAGTTAGAAGAAGCTAGTTAGTTAATATAGGTACAGTCTAAAATAGATTTAGTGGAACTATATAATAAGGAATAGTAAGTAAGTTATATAATATTATACGCAGTATATGCAGTATATAAGAGGAATATCCATGTATAATATATATAGTACGTACTTTATGTATAAGGAGAGTTTCTTAGGAGTAAGGATATATATTTAAAGGAGATTTTTTTTTTTTTCGATACTTTAACGCCTGGAAAACTTTTGGAGCTCTTGCTGCACCTGGCCCAAAAAGACCAAACCAACCAAAAGAACCCTGAAAAACACCCTAATAATCCCCTAAGATGCATACATCACAGAGAAGGCACAGGTGGAACGACGGTGGTACGCAGTCGCGTGCGACCGCCAGACCTATACCTAACAATGGCCCCCCATAATAACAACAAGGACGGGCGAATACCACACTAGAAAGTGGAAATATCCTAATTAAGAAGGCATCTAACAAAATATAAAGCCTATTAGACGCGTCTAGTATCCGGAACTATAGGGGAGTATCTGTTAGCTATTATAAACTAATATAGCTAGTAGAATGGCTCCAGTCTAGCGAACCTTAGGCGCCCCTTTAGCAAACCCTTAATTAAATCCTCCAACGGCTAAACAAAATTAAAGATAAATAAAACCCCCCCCTATAGGCAAACTGCACCTGGGCCGCCATAGCTGCGCTCCTATAGTATAGGGAACCTACCCCCCTAAAAACAATAACCGGGTATATAATTATAATACGACTAAATACAGAAAAGGTAAAGGAACTTAGGGGATAATTAGAAATAGAAGTTCTTATAGAGATTTGTAAGGAGGTCTATAACACCGTCGCAGTCTAACACCTTAGGAGTGGAGACATTAGAGTCACCCTAAAGGACTAATAGGCAAAGGAATGGGCCATAAGGGCAGGGGACAGGCTAGGAGAGCGTATTGGCATAAAAGTGCTTTATAAAGATCACCTAGTTGAAGTCCTGTTGGTTCCCATAAGCCTTAGGGTAAAAAGGGGACGCTAGGCGGACAATATAGCAACTATACAGGAAATAGTAAAATAAACGGAATGCCTTATACTAGGACTTGTAATTACCCAGATCTAATGGCTTTAATAGGAAAATATAAACCAAGCATATAATAAGAACAATGAGAGGATATAAGGGGTGCTAGAGACTCGCTAAGGAGATAATAGACGAACGTATAGCTCCCTTATCGTTAGTGTATATATACTAGGAATGCAAAAACTTCTTATCCAAAAAGGAATAATTATAAATGGCCTTATATACAACACAAGGCTCTATAACCACAGACTACGCCTAGAATGATGTTATTGCTATATATAATAGGGACACACCCAATCCATATACGCAGCACAGGTATGCTGCGGCCACTATATAGGCCCCTATAATACAAGATAATATATAAATCAAGACTAAATAAAATACGCGAACTATTACCGAAGCACATATAAGGCGTGGGAGAGAGAAGACTGCATTAAATATAGGAGATGGAAGGAAAGGGCTTAACAGCTACAGGAATAACTGCACGCTAGGTTATATGAATAGAAACAACAGGCGATAAGCTAGGGGGACGCAGGTGTCTTCCTAGCGTTTCCTACCTTTAATATTAGGGGGCTAAGCCAGCTATCCCAAGCCTTAACAGGCCAAAAGCGACGCCGCGCGATATTACCAGACTGAACAGGGACATAAGGGACATATAGGACATAAGGGAGAGAACGCCCAGTAGGAAGACCCCTATGGACGGCTATGGCAAGTTTAAGGCTGGGACAATTAAGAATTAGATTTAACGCGGTAAATATAATATACGTAGCTGGCTTATAAGGGGCATATAGCCAACTGGTAAGAACGGGGGAAGAACCGGAGGCAATAACAGACTTAGATTTAGAAAGGCTAGTAGGAATATAAGATATAGAAATGGAAAGCTCCATATAAAATAAGTAGTGACTAGGGAGCAAATATAGGAGACAGAAGTTCTAAACATTTTAGAGAAAGTAGAAATGGAAGAAGTGAGGAGTAAAGGAGAGGCAAAGGACCCCCGCTAGGGGTCCGCCACTTGACCATTATATAGTATAACTACGGCAATATAAACCACCGTCTAGTAAGGCCCCTACTAGACAGTCTAGACCCAGAGAAATACTATATTCTTGCTATATAAGAGCCGTATTATAATACCTATATATAATTAATATACTGCCCCTAAGGATTTTAGCTCCTATATAAACCAAAAGCAGCCACACGTGTATACTTTATAATTAGTAAAAATATCAGCCTTACCTTATAGTTATAGCAGGCAGTTAACCCAGATATTGCAGTTATAACTATCCAGATATATAGGGGACTAGTATAAATTATTAATGTCTATAACCCTAGGGTCGAAGGGGTAGTATAGACAGAGAATATTATATCTATAATAAGCTTGCTAGAAACTGAATACGCGGAGTCCATTTTACTAGGAGACATAAACCTCTACTACCTACAGTGGGGGGGCATCCATGTTGCTGCTGATTGATAGGTAGAGTGCCTACTAAGAGCTATAGACAACGGGGGCCTTAAGCTAGCTACCCCCCTAGGTGCAATTATATAGCAACGGGGTACTGCCAAAAGTATAATTAACCTTATAATTATGGACGAAAACCTATACCAGAGACTTAAAAGGTGCTCCCCTAAAGAAGAATGGGCACTTACCTTAGACCATATCCCTATCTAGATATAACTAGATCTGGACATTAAGGCGCAACTAAATAGCAAAAGATACGTAATAAGGAAGCTTAACATAGATAGCTTTCTTAATATAATTAAATAACAACTCTAAGACCTAAAAGAAATCCACCTAATACTAAATAAGTAAGGCTTATTGGCTACCCCTAAGGAAATTAATTAAAGACTAGAAAGGATCTAGGTAGCAATTAAAAGTGGGCTAAAAGAGCACTGTCTAGTTTTAAAACTAGGCCCCTATGCGCGACACGCATAGTCCGCATAGTGCGCGGCCCTTGTAGCCGGCCAACGACGAGCAAGGAGGAAATATATAAGCAGCCACAATTCTGAGGATAAGAGATAATATAAAGACATAAGAAACTAGCTAAAGAATACCCTAAAAAAAGAAGTAAGGAATAACTAGAAATAGTTTATAAATAAATACACTATTAACCTAAGTCTCCCCTATAATAAGGGCCTTTGGACTATAGCGAAATGGGTAAAGAAAAAGGTGGGACGCCTAGTAGAAGATCTATACCTACTACCCCTATAAAGAGCAGGCGAACTATAGGCTATAAGCAACAATAACAAGAAGGTAAAGATCCTTATAGAAAGATTTTTCCCTTAACCGGCTCCAGCAGACCTTAGCGATATTATTAGTGAAACACCGGTAACTTACCTAAGGGTTAACAGCGACATGACAACTAAAGAAATGGCCAGAACCATTAGCCGCCTCTTAAATAATATAGTACTAGGACCAAATAGGATCCTAAACAAAGCCCTAAAGACCTGTGGACCATTTATAGCATCTTAGCTTATAGACGTAGCCAGAGCATGCTTTGCAATAGGCTACTACCCATGACTTAGAAGATCTATAACGACGGTTATCTTATAAAAAGAAGGTAAAGTAGACTACTTAATCCCAGGAAGCTACCGCCCTATTGCCTTAGAAAATACCCTAAGCAAGATCTTAGAAAAGGTTATAGCGGACTATATAGTAGATACGGTAAAGAAACACATCCTACTACTATAAAGCTAAATGGGGGTAAGAAAGAATCGCTTAACGCTATTAGCACTTATACTACTCGCTACTACCATTAAAACTGCATGGGCTATGCGAAAGGACTTTATAGTATTAATACTTAGCCTAGATATTAGTGGCGCCTATAATAATATACCCTATAAGCGTCTCCTATATATCCTTAGGGCAAAGGGCTTCCTAGAATAGATTATTTAG
>Ga0307507_10000705_pt1 | contig 73372 bp, 37 predicted proteins | sample 7_EM_MG_FD_207223 | JGI IMG/M metagenome (GOLD analysis project Ga0307507, IMG submission 207223) | Populus trichocarpa ectomycorrhiza microbial communities from riparian zone in the Pacific Northwest, United States - 7_EM | ecosystem: Host-associated > Plants > Roots > Unclassified | place... | reverse complement strand
GGCTGCGTGTCAAAAAAACACGACATAGGCTAGTCGGTCGAGTTGCCAAATGACCTCAACTGCGCGCCAATTGCGTCAACCACCAACCATTGAGGCCATTGAAAGGGTACCATATTTTGCCAATGTAGTAAACCTAACAAGAAAGAATATAAAATTTAAATAGACTGCTAGATATAAACAAGCTTTTAATAACTTAAAATAACGCTTTATAACCGCTCTAATTCTTGCCCACTTTAACCCTAACCTTGAATGTGTTGTTAAAACAGACTTATCTAATTATGCCCTAGGGGGAGTGTTATTGCAATACAATAAGGACGGTAAGCTACGTCTAGTAGCCTTTCTCTTTTAAAAGCTCGCCCCTGCTGAATTAAACTACAAGATATATAATAAGGAACTACTTGCAATTATTAAATGCTTTAAACAATGGCGTCTAGAACTTGAAGGATTATTATTTCTAATACGCGTGTTAACGGACCACAAAAACCTACAGTACTTTATGACTATAAAGCAGTTAACGCAGCGCCAAATTTATTAGGCCGAATACCTCTTACAATTTGACTTTAAGATTACGTACTAACTGGGCAAACTTAATTAGAAGCCTAATGCATTAACACAACGATTATAAGATTTACCTGCGAATGCCTTAGACAAACGGATTACAAATTAATTACGGATCTTATTACCCCCTAAACGCTTTAAGAAACTACGTCCTATATTCCTAGATATGGAACTTAACAGAAACGAATTAGAAATTGATAAATAGAAAATAGAAATTGATAAGCTAATGGAATACAAATACAAGAACGACGTATAGATAGCAGATATAATAAAAGCGATTTAAACAGAAAAATAATAGTATAAAGATATTACACTCGCCAAATGCGAAATTTATAATAATCGACTATACTATTAATAGAAGATGGTAGTTCCGAATTCCAAACCCTTACGATTTAAGATACTTAAATTTGTATACAATTCCCCTATAGTAGGATATCCTGGCCGTATAAAGACTTATAAGATTATTCAACGAGCATACTACTGGCCTATAATACACAACTATATATGAAAATACGTTTAAGCCTACAGAACGTGCGTGCGTGGGAAGACCTCTTATGTAAAGAAGTAAGGAGTACTTTAACCGTTACCAATTCCAATGTAAAGATGGCGAGATATCTTAATTAACTTTATAGTTAACTTGCCTAACAGTAACAGGTTTATAAATGTTATAGTAGTTGTTAACTATTTTATAAAAATACAATATATAATTCCTATGGACTTAATTAATGCAATATTAGTAGCCGAATGTTTTATTAAGTATGTTTTTAAGCTACATAGACTTCCTAATTTAATAATATCCGACTATAGAAGCTAGTTTATTTTAGACTTCTAGTAAGCTCTATGCAAATAATTAAGTATTTAAATATAACTCTTAACTGCATTTTATCTAGAGATAGATGGTTAAACTAAAATTGCGAACGCGATTATGGAATAATACCTATAAATATACTGCTCCTACCTGCAAGATAACTGGGAAAAATAGCTGCCTTTAGCTAAGTTTACTGCGAACAATATAATAAACGTATTAATAGGCATAACGCTATTCTACGCGACCTACGGACAAGACCCCTAACTTAGATTTAAACCACGACCTAAAATCAACACGATAGGATCCATAATTAAACGGATTTAGTTAATTGATGCGCACAACTTCGCTAATTAAATAAAGCAGTTAACGGAACTATTACAAAGTGAATTAATGTACGCTTAAATGGTATAGGAATGGCATATAAACAAAGAACGAGCCCCTGCATAGGACTTTAAGGAAGGTGACATGGTTTACCTAAATATATAAAACCTAAAGACTTAACGGCCCTTAAAGAAACTTAATTAGAAGTTTGCGGGCCTATACCAAATTAAGAAGAAATTAAGCCTGTATACTTATAAGCTTGAACTGCCAACTAAGATGAAAATACATCTAACGTTTTATATAAGCTTGCTGCAACCCTTAAAAGACGAACCTATGACTTATAAAATGCCGCCGCCACCTCCTGTAATTATTGACAATGGTAACAGTTCTTACTTTATTAACTTAATTAATAATATGCGATAGAAAATATAATCTAAATGATTTAAACTTCTTGTTAAGTGGAAAGGATATAAAATATAAACCTAGGAGCTCTATAAGCAAGTTAAAACCGATACGCCTTCCCTAGTAAAAGAATTCCATAAGGACCATCCTTCGCGGCCTACTTTGGCTGGATAGACACGATATAAAGGCAAATAACTGCCACCTGATATAAATACACGAAACACAATAGTAGGAAACTTGAAATTAAAAAGAGCTCGAAGAATACCACAACGCTTATAATATAGTCATATAATGCGCAAGATGTTAAGGAACTTTAACCGGTGGTTAAAGTTGTCTAATTAGTTAGATTTGCCTTGCCAAGACCTACTATAAAGATATTAGTTCGGCTTACCGCCTTTACTAAACTAATAGCGATTTTCTATCCCAGGGATAGAAAATCCTAATTGGTCCGTTTAATGATTAGAACTAGTAAAACTCTACACCGCCACCTAACGTAAAATATGACATAATAAAATTGTATTATTTTGGACCTTTGGCTAAAGGGGGGGTACTATAACGGGACTAGCCTAGTTATAGTAGGAATGTCTCGGTAAAACACTTAATAGATAGAACTTGAAGCTTTAACCGAATTCTGCCGAATTCTGCTAGCTTAATTGACTTCTGCCAAGTTCTGCTAGATCAATTGAATACTACCAAAGTCCGTCTATGTGCGTACGTGCGCACGCATCGACCAAGACCCCTAAACTGTTTAATTGTAAGATTCTCTCGTTATTCCTTTCTCTTCTTTACGCAACGTTTTGTTCCTAGCAAGAGCTATATACCCTCAGATTTAGATAGAATTTATATTATTCCTTCGAATCTTTCCCAAAGCCTCTTCGCGCCCTTACAGCTCCCGCAGGGGATTTGTTTAAGAAGGGGACTTATTTAAGTAGGGGATTAGTTAGAGTAGGGGATTAATTCTCCTACAGCCTCCATTTAAGCGGCATAAGGCGGCTTCTAATAGGCTAGGGAGTAGATTGCATATTTTGTGGAAATATAAAGCCTATATAGGATGGTGGGGTGTAGGGATCTAATGATCTGGCGGAAGATTAGGTTATCCGCTTTCCTGAGTTTATTTAGCCCAGGTAACTCGCCCTACGCTATTTTATATACGTTTCGACCAAGACTGCTACCTGGCCTTAGTCGCCCAAATCTCTGCAAACCTTTAACTTGTGCAGTAGAAGAGCACAGGGCAATGAAATATTATTCTATCTACTCTGCTAGCACCTTTAGATCCTTCTATACTTGCTAGAGTATTATCTTTATCCTAGAATATAGCTCTGGATTATCCTCCTACCTTCTACTATTTAGAAACACTACTTTCTAGAGTCTATTAACCCAAGGTTTTAATAACTAGTAGTACAGTATAAAGTACTCCTCCGCTGTTTTAATAAAATCCCCTTTTTAGGCTACGCACTCCTTTTTCAACTCTGCTAGCTCTTTAATATCTATATAATTCCACTTCTTAAATCTTAGGATAGGCTTGCGCTCCTTATTTAGACCCTTGTAATAAATGCACATCTAGAAAAGCACCTAAAAGAACGACTTCAGATCATGCCTAAAGGAATATATCTCGCCTAGGAGCACTCTAATCGCCATAAACACTCTTATACTAGTCTTGCCCTGCGCTCCTAAAGGTCCTTCCCGCTGCTCTTTAATTGCAAGATTAAAGTTAATTAAGAATGCCGGCTAAGAAGGATTGTTATCTTCCTCGTTCATCATCAGGTTGCCTATTAAAACGTTATATTGGATAACGCCGGCCCGCATATACAAAGACTTATATCCTTTAATGCAACCCTCTAGTGTAGCAAGCATTGCAGCCCAAGAGCTTGCCTTGTAAAGAGGCTTCCTATAGTCACTAGTAATAACACATCAGTATATACGATTCTATATAATAGGGCGCTTAGTTAGAGAGGTCGAACACAGGCGCTTACCGGGCGGTAATGGGGCGCTATAGCTAGAAGACCTCTTTCTACTAGAACTTCGACCTTTCCTTATACTTCCTTACACTCTAGATAGTCTTAGAGGCATTATTAAGCCTTCTAGCTTATAGTTTGTCGCTTTTGCAATATTTAGCCCCTTGTGGATATTAAAGATATTATTATCTTATCCACTTACGCGAATAGTCTTATGGTGATAGTACCTAGCTATATTGACCACTCCCTTCTCCAATATCTTATACAGCAGTTTGCCTTCTTCGCGCTCTAGGTACTGCCACAAGTCTTTAATAACAAGGGGTATCTTAGGTGTCCCCTCAGAGTGTGCTTTCTAGCAAGTAGTCGCTTAACCAGCGATACAGCGTGCCCGCTTTATAAGTTTGTTAAGAATAAGACGCTCGGTCTAGTTGTTGCGTACAATTTTAATATACCATTTGCCGTCCAATGTTAGAATGGTAGGGTTAAACCTAAGCTGCTCCTTATTTATCTAGAGAAATCCCAACATCGCCAAGGTAAATTGTAATCCGTCTTTATTAATATTAAATGGTGATAATATAATACCTCCTACCCAGTTATACTCCTATAACCGTATAATAGATCTATAAAGGGTAAAGCTTAGGATAAAGTGACAACTGTCCTAAGCGGCGAATACTTCCCTTATATATTTCCCCAAATTAAACTATGCTTTCGAGGCTATATCAGTATTTAGATTACTCTTTAGCTCTCCTGGTATAAGTATATGCGACTAATAGCATTAGGAGCTTTTGCTGGCTATTAGATTATCCACAAAGCTAATATCTAGCTTTTAGTCAGCCGTAGATCCTTGCAAGGGCTGCTAAGTATACTCTACTAGTCTTTATTATGCCTTTAGAACGAACCTATACTCCTTTATAAAGTCTAGAAATAATATAATTAGCTTATTAAACCACTTTAGGACTCTATGTTCTTTCGCGCCTTTAGGCTAGTTACGCCAGCCGCCCTCAACATATAGTGGATTGTCCCCTTCCTTGCATTTCTTAAAAATGGCGGCACTTACCTCTTTAAGACCTTCCACTTCCCTAAAGAATGCTTTATATAAGCCAGAAGTCCCCACATAAAGAGGGCCTAGCTCCTCCTTTAGAACATTATCCACGTATTTCCTGTGTTTGGACAAGTTGGCAAAGCTACTTATATTACGTCGATGTGGGGTTTAAATGTGGAATGGTAGCAGTTAGGGGGGAGGCGTGGACTTTATAATAGTAGCGTACACCTTTTCCTAGATAACCTCATTAGGTTCATTCCAAAGGATTGCATTTAAAAGAGGTAGGAACTGTTTAATATCAAAGTTATTGGAATTAACTGCTAAATTGAGTCTTAATAGATCACTAAAGAGGTTTTTATTACCGCTATAGGATGGTAATAAACAAGAAGCGGGAAGGCTCTATAGAGCTAGTATTAAATTAAGTAAAATATCCTTTAGTTCTACAAGCGTTAGATGGAGCTTACACTAGGTAAATTAACAGTTACCTTTATTACTTATCTAATACAACGCGTCTAAAGAGCTAGAGATATCTAGATTATAACAAGTTAAGTTAGATAAATCGCGAAAATCATTCAGTCCTTTTCTAATAGGTTTCGTTTTAATTATCTCTAATCTAAAGAGATTCGCCATTGTGGGCAAACGCGCCAAAAGCTATATTAGGAGGGCCGACATAACAGGTGGGTAGATTAAAGAGGCTAGCATATAAGGACGATATTATAATAGCAAATAAGTGCAGGGAGTTCAAAAATATGTTAGGCGCGTCTTGCAATAAGGAAATAACCAGGGAGAAAAGTATAAGGAAGAAAGCAAGGTGCGAGCAAACGCAAGGATTAAAGATTGGGCGCAGAAAAGTTAAAGCCAACCCAACGTGGCTTAGACTAAGGCTTCGCAGGGCTTAGTTAAAGACTAAGCCACAATAGCCTAAATATAGGTAGGCAGCGTTTTCTGGTCTATAACTGGTTATACTTATTAGTTTTAGTTTATTCCACAATATATAAGGCTCCAATGCAGCGGAGCTCTTATACAGCGAGCGCCGGAGAACAGGTTAACTAGGGTTGGTTATATAAGCGCCCACGAACAATTACATGGCTTGTCCTAAAACGAGCTAAACCTAATACGCCAAATATAGATAAAGTCAACCTCCTCTTATAGCGGTTAATAGACCTATTTCCCGAAAACAGGTTCCAGTTCTTAAAACTATATCCGGTTTTTAGAATTGCGCCCTTTTTATAGTAGTTAATTAGCCTATGTCCTAAAACCAGAATTAGGATCTAGTCTCCAAAATCAGATTTAGTTTTCAGGATCGCAATTTAAGCCAGAACTAAAAATAGTCCGTTTAGCTCAATACTATATACCTTTTTAGTTACATTTGGTACGTCTAAAACCTAGAATCGGGATATAGTCTTTAGAATTAGAATATAGTTTTTAGAATTAGATCTAGTTTTTAGAACGAGATCTCGTTATTAGTTAAAACTTAGGTCAATATTAAGGGGTAGATCCTCTATTTATTCTTAACATTTCTACCCCATTAATATAAAATTCAGAGTCAATTCGCACCCTAGTCATCCCATAAAACGCTAGCAGGCCATTAATTATCTAGTACTATAGTAATATATCTAAAGCAAAGGTCACTACTAAGGTCAAAGCAAGCTATAAATAAGAATTTTCGAAAGCAAAAGGCTAATAGATTGAAGCGAGACTATAATATAGATTGCTATATCCTAATACAGCGCAACGGTCAATTTTATATATAATATCTCTTCTAATAGATCCTCTTAACTAGACTTAAACACATAACAGGGAATATGGTTCTGCTCGCTTTAGACACTAAGCTTAGTTAAATCTGCTAACTTATTACTAATCAAGTATGCAAATATGGCAAACACTCGCGCAGGGTTAGTTCTAGCTTAAATTTAATATATAAATTTCCTTTAATAAGTAAACGATATAATAACTAAAGAGTGTACCAATTAAGCCAATAAATTTCCTCCTTAATTCTGCAGACTTCTCTATCCTTAGACTAAGCGTGCCCTTTTCCTCTTAGATGCCTTAATCTTATTTCCAGTCTTTATAACCTATTTACCTCTATAATCTAAAGTTTCATCACTACCTCTCTTAAGAGTGTGGATTTTGTTTTAAAACCGCCTAATAGTATCTTCTATTTCTTCCCAGTCACTTCTTAGGCTGTTAATCCAATTATTAACCTTCCCTAGATAACTTATAATATAACAGTCGCTATTTTTAAGGCTACTAACTCTCCCTTTAAGTTGGCTAAGCCTATAGCTAAATTAATTAACTAAGCTACCTAGTCTCTCCATTACCCCTAATAGAGTAAGCTATAGGTTAATAAGCTTTATTAAAAGGAGTTACTAAGCGGACTATATTAAGACAACTTCTTCATCTCGTTAGTATGGGGTAAATATTTCCTTATAGTTCCTTCTGTATCGGCCTTGTTATTCTTTAAATTACTCTTACATTCTGGTGCTAACTAGATATCCTACTTATATTAGTAAGCTAATAAATAGATAAAACTACAGGGAAGCAACTATCGCATATCTACCCTACTGTATTAACGGCCTTATTAGAGCCCTTAGGATTAAAAGTAAGCAGTATATCCTAGCTCTATTAGCGGTATCCCACAAAGGATTTAATGTTTAGAGCGCACCTTAATCTAATACAATGTAGTATCCTCTATTATGGCATCTAAGTCGCTTATTATTAAAGACATAAGGCAGCTAATAGTTCAAGTGTCTTTGCAAGAAAGTAAGAAGGGATTTTCTTAAAGGATACTGTGCTTAATATAGGTCTAATCAAAGGATATAAAGGCCTTTTATATCCTACTCCTCTCTACCGCTTAGCTAATAGAAGATCTAACAGTGGGCTCCGCTTTAACTATGCCTTAAAAGTCAAGCCGATTTACTAACTTAGGGATACTAGCACAGCATTATAAATGCACTATAATACAGCCACGACAGGAGCATGATCCTTCCCTATCTATACCCCACTTTACTATACCTCTATAGGAGGGTTATATTAAACGATAAGGGCTAGCATCAACCCCTTTCTTCCAATTATTCTAAGACGGCAATATAAAGGCAGCCGGTTAAGCATTACTTCGCACAGCAATGCCTATCCAGTTGCGTGGCTTCACTTAAGCCCTATTATACGCCTTAACGCAACTTCCTATCGCCTTAACAGCTAACGAGCCTAGCCTAAGGTTAAGACAAGGTAAATAGGCAACTTAGCTTTTAGACAGCCCTAACAGTGTAGTATTTAGAGGCGTTTGTATAAAGTTATAAACTAGAACTAGAAGCTAATAATAACCTCCTAATAACGCCTTACCTAGCAGGAATAATATTATATAATCTACTCCTAACGCCTACCCTTTACAGAGCAGGACACTGCTTAAGTAGTAGGCTTATCTTAGCCAGTTAATCTTATATATTCACTCCCTATCCATGGCAAAGGAGCTATTAGTGCGTTATAGGGTAGTTTAATTAGTATTCTAGCTAAGCCCTTTACAAGCGCTCCGCCTTATATAGGCGGTATAATAACTCCTGTTAATCTGCCTTACATTAAGGGAGGACTTATATTTAAGACGCTAAACAGCCAGTACTTAGAGGCATATAGACTTATACCCTTATTTATATATTCTACTACATCCTCATTTCTATAAGTAGTTGGTTTACTTTTTACTTATTATTTATCTATTAGAACACTCTATCTTCTCCTTTTTTTACTAGCCATTCCATCTAGTTATTAACGTTAATCCTCCTCTCCTCTATAACAACTATTCTAAAATTTACTTTAGATCCTTACTTATAAAATCAACAAAAAAAAAAAGCTAAACGCATTATTGTAGATTTAAGGCGTTGGTATTAGCCTAAGTACTATTAGACTTCTCAGTCTTTGCTATATATAGGTACCCTCTAGACTACAAAATCGCCCTTCTCTATCGTACTATTTCTAGGAACAATTAAAAACTATGCTTATAATAGCATATTTAGATCTAGCAACACTCTTAAAAGCCTATTAAGTAGTCCAGATAAGGTTTAATAATAAACGACCTAATAAAGAGGCTAATATAGGCCTGCGAAGATCCTTACATCTTAAGCTAATAACCAAGGAGGAAAGGCTAAAAGCAGCTTTAAAGCGTAAGATACCTACTAAAGATCAGGTTCGTACTGTCTTATTTAGCTTATAGATTAACATACTTCTTCTTACCGTTCCTATCGGCTTTATAGTTAATTATCTTTATATTAATAGCATTACCATATTTATTATTAACTTTATTACCATTATCCCACTTGCTATAATAATTAGTTACGCTACTAAAGAGATTACGCGCCGCGCCAGTAATACATTAGGTGGTCTTTTAAACATAACTTTTAGGTATATATCTCCGCTTTTTATTTGTCCTAATATTATCTAACATTTAGCGCAGAAACGCTGTTAAATTAATTATCTCTATATTAGCCCTAACTAAGGGCCAGATTACCATTATTAAAACTTCCTTAATTAGTAGTATGCTTTTAAACTTACTCCTTATCCTTAGCATATACTTCTTCTTTAAAGGCATTAACTAGACAAAACAACATTTTAATATAACAGTAGCAGATACTACGGCCGGTCTTCTAGCTCTATATATCAGTAGTCTAATTATTCTAACCGCCTTCCACTCTACGCTGTTAAGTAAGTTTAATAATAGCTTTAGACTTATAATAGATACTAACCTATATAGTCACGAGCCCTAATAGCTCTATACTTAATTAAGAGCTTTCTTATAGAGCAGCTGTCATCCTTCTAATTATATATATTTGCTACCTTATATTTTAATTAAAGTTATATACTAAAATGTGTAATACTCTAAGCCAAAGGGCTCTTAAGCGTAAATCCTCCCAAGTTAATCAGGGTATATCTCTCTATAGTATTACACAGATCGGCGCTAGAGCGGCGGCTATATTTAAAGGCGGGAAAAACCAAGAACAGCTTATACAGGATTTAAACACAGAAAATAAAGATAACAAGATTAAAAAGCCCCAATTAACAATCTAGGGTGCAATTATAACCCTTAGATTCTTTACTATGTTAGTCACCTTCTATTCCAAGTTTATAGTTAACAGCATTAGTAATATTATGGCAAGCGGCACTATCTCCACTACTTTTATTAGTTTTATTCTACTCCTAATCATTAGGAACGCTGCTAAGTATATAATAGCGGTTATAGTTGTTACGGACGCTTTAAGTACGATGTTACGACTACTTGGAGAAGAGTCGGAGGAAGCTAGTTGGTTAATACAGGTATGGTCTAGGATGGATCCGGTGGAACCATGTGACAAGGAATAGTAACCGAGGTTACGTAGTGTTAAACGTATTAACTGTGTTAAACGGAAGGGACGTTACATTTAATACAGACAACACGCACCTTATGTATAAGAGAGGATTTCTTAGGAGTATGGTTATATATTTAAAGGACCTCAGTCCCTACCGTAAATAGTTCTCTCTTTGTAGTGAATCTCAGAATACAATTAGAGTTAATCTATTAGGCAACCACTCCACCAGTTATTATTACGTTGTTGATTTGTTGTACCTATATACCCAGCCTATTAATAGAACCTACCGTAGTTCCTGCTACAAGGTTCTATTACACATTTACTACTAAGGTTATGGTATTGGAACAAAATCGAATAATATGCCACTAAGAGCAGCACTAATCACGACGGCGTTGACGGGAGCCACAACCTTAGGGCCAGGTGATACTAGTATGGATAATGGGGATTCTTAAGTGGTTACATAAGGTTAGTTATAGGAAATGGTTGATTACTTACAAGATAATAATAGGATACTTAAAGAACGCATTAATGGAATTGGAGTAGTAAAGATTAAGTTACCTTTAATTAAACGGTTCTTAGGAGAGAAGTTAAAGCTTAAGGGATTTCTTACGCAAATACACTTTAAGGTAGTACAGGAAGGAGCGAAGTTAGTAATATTATTAGATTAGATAGCCTATGCAGGATTGTTCCTAATGGGGAGGGCACTTAAATGGTTTAAGCTGTATCTCACAGAAATATAGGCTAATAGCATAATAACTACTAACTAAGATGTACGGTATATATTTGCCAGTTGGAATGGGTTCGTAGAGTGACTAACGCAGATATTTAGAGACCTGGAAGCCACAACCACAGCAGAACAAAAGCTTTAGAACTTAGTACAACGCACTTTAACAATTAAGTATACAACACAGTTTTAAACACTAGCCACGCAGGTTAAGTGGAACGATAGGGCGCTTATAGCACAGTATAAATAGGGACTTAAGGCTAAAGTCCAGGACGTAATTATCCTAATAGAAGATGCGGATACTCTAAGAGAGTTAATAGATTAGTTAATAAAGATTAATAATAGAATCTATTAAAGGGAACAAGCCAAGAGAGGGCAAGATAGAGTTCCACAGTTGTATAAGGCGCAGAGTACGCAACGGCAGACACAGAGTTAAAAATTATAGAATGGCGCAGAGCTAATGGACCTGAGCGGTACCAAAGAAACCTAAAGATGGGAAAAGAAACTATGGAAACCTAGAGGTCAAAAATTAAGTGATTAAAGGACTAAGGAGCAGAGGCTAAACCAGGGATCTTAGCAGCAAAGGACGTTTAGGCGGACTCTATAGTAAAAAAGATAGTTTAAAGATAGAGCTTGCATAAATTGCGGAAAATAGGGTCATTTTGCTAGAGACTGTAGAGGTGGTTAGAGTAACTATATGGTAAAGGGAACCAGACCAGCAGACGGCACGTACGTACAGAGGGATAATGGTGCACTATAAGGAACAAAAGAATGTTTAATTAACAGTTTCGCGTATTGTTACAATAACGCATGCTGAATTTATAAGGACGCTAAGTACGGCGCAAGCTATTGGCTATAAGAGCTAGAGTTAAAAGAACTCTAAGGAACTAGAGAGTTAGATAAAGAACAGGATTAACTCTATAAGCTAGATTAAGATGTTACAGCAACATATAGACAAGGATTAGCAGTAATAATAATAGAGTTAGAGTACTTATTGATTAACAGCGATAAGGACGAAAAGGAGGCTAACTGGAAGCACTTAAACCTCAATAACGCAATAGAAGTAGAGACTGAGACCATTACCAAATAAGGTTTAGTAACGGGTATAGCGATACTATTAGATACAATTTCCATCGCTTTACAAGATAATAGGAGCAACGTTTAGAAGAAACTAAGTAAGTAGATAACTGCTAGTGCTAGCTTATCACTTAATAAAGGCAAAAGGCTACAGGCTTAAGATTCTTAAGAAGAGATAAGAGAAGCTTAAGATTCTTAAAGTGAGATAAGATATACCTAAGAATCCACAACAGACGAAAGCTAATAGGAAAGGGCAGCAACTCAATTTAGTAATAAACAAATAAGTATAGGACGCAAGTTTAAGAACTATGAGTTTGGAGAACGAGTAAGAACGTTAGTAATTTTAGGTAAACGTAGTGTTTAGCCTAAAGATTAAAAAGTTAATACTAGGATTAAAAAGTAAAATAACTACAAAGATCTAACTACAAGACACAGAAAACAAGAAACTATAGATAAGTTTAGGACAAGAATTATTATATAGCAAGAGTAAAAGCTAGATAAGAGATTAGCTATACCAGGTTATATAAGGGACAGAGCACCCGTATAAAGAGTTACTAATAGGTTAAGTGCAGGGATACCTAGGGTAAAGTGGTTAGATAAACTGGAATAAGAAGAGGATCTAGATATTCTAACTAGGTTTAAAGAAAGACATACCAAAGGATGTTATAATGCAGCAATAACAAGGTACTTTCTAACGGATAGACTATATACACTAAACCAGTTGTATGGAAAGTGATATAGGCAAAGACACAACGATAAATAGGAAGATTTTTATATATAGCTAGATGAAAAAGTTATCCAAGACTAACCCATTACAGAAAAACGCATAAGTTATATTAAAGGAGCATTAATTATAACGTTAAGGAACCTAGAAGAGAGGTCTAGGGACTAGAGAAGCGAGCGGCAAATCTTAGTACCTATAGCAGAGATACCAGTAGTTAGGTTAACTAGGTATAGGTTTAAACTTAAGGATAAAGACGAACTAAGAGTTAACCTAAAATATATAGCGTATTATACACTATTGTGGATAGCTTGTGTGGATGATATGTGTAATATATATAGAGCACCTAAAGATAAAAACTGGAAGTACCTAGTAAGGATATATTAGGCACCAGAAGAAAAGCGGTTTAGGAACGCTAAGTATATATATAGTTAGCACCCAGTAGAAGTATAAGGTTAAGGAGACTTAATACTTTAACTAGGAAGATTCCTTACGGAAGAATGCCTAGATAGATAATAGTGGTGGGAGTGCCTAGAGAATACTTGTCTATGGTATATAGAGGAAAAGAAATAAACTAAGTATTAGCCAAAGTTAAACCAAGTACAGGCAGGATCTAGCAGCCAACAGTTAGGAAAAGGGGAGGTGTACAGGACTAGAGGGAACCAGTATTAGAGCCTTAGACCCTTAAAGGAATTTAAGGATAATACCTAAATTTAAGAGCTAAGTAGTAAGATTAGCAGTTTAAAGCATTAGTAGATAGTAGAGTAATAAGGAACTATATATTACCAAAGGCAGTGGAAAGAATAGGGTTACTATATAGACAGAAGGAACACCTATATCCACTTATAACAATTTTAGGAGATTAGATAGCCTATAGAGGAGGTATTATTAATTTTAAAATAGGACCTATTTAGATAACTATTAAAGGGAGACCAGTTAGAATGTCTTTTAATATCCTACTGTTAGGACAGGATGAGGCGATACTAGGAATGCCTTAGTTATAGAAGTATAATCTAAAGGTTAATTGGGTTACAGGTTAAGTTAATATTAAGAATATATAACAGCGCAAAGTGCGATAATAAACTAAGTTGGTATGGTACCAAGTTGGAGCGATATATAAAGAGACTAAGCGAGGCTTAAGTTATATACTAAAGAGATACCACAAGTATGGTAAAAAGTTATAGTTACTAAAAAGTAAGAAGCTGTTAGAGCATATAGCTTAGGACTATAAGATAGAATTAGAAGAGGGAATAAGTCTAAAGTTCTTTTTAATCTATAAGCTTACTAAAACAGAGTTAGTAGCGTTTAAGAAGTTCATCCAGGAGAACTTATGAAAGGGATATATTAGACCGTTATAGTTATTAGTAGGATATCCAGTATTATTCATCCTAAAGAAAAATGGAAAACTTAGGATGTGTATAGACTATAGATAGTTGAATAGCATTACCAGGAAGGATAGGTATCCTTTACCCTTAATTAACGAAATCTAAGATAGAATAGGTAACACAAAGATCTTTATAAAAATAGATCTAAGGTGGGCGTACTATTAGATTAGAATTAAGGAGGGCGATAAATAGAAGGCAGCCTTTAGGTCAAAGGAAGGACTATATAAGCCATTAGTTATGCAATTCGGGCTTATAAACGCACTAGCAACGTTCCAAAAGCGAATTAATAGTGTATTAGGAGAACACCTAGATGAATTTATTATGGCATACCTTAACAACATTATTATCTACTTAAAGAGTGAGGAAGAACATAGAGAACATATTAAGTGGGTCTTAAAGAGACTACAAGAAGAAAAGATGCCAGTAGTAATTAAGAAATGTAAGTTCTTTACTAGGAAGACCAATTTTGTTAGATTTATTATTAAACTAGGCTAACTTAGTATAGATCTAAAGAAGATCAAGGCTATAGTAAATTAGTAGGAACTAGAGAACGTTATATAGTTGAGATTATTCCTAGGGTTTTGCAATTACTGTAGAAGGTTTATAGCGCAATGGTTATAGGATATTAAGCCATTTATATAATTAATAAAGAAGAAAGAACTGTGGGTATAGGGAAAGGAATAATAGGAACTGTTTAAGAGGATTAAAGAGTTATTTACCTAGGAGCTAGTTCTTAAGATCTATTAACCAGGTCTAGAGACGGTTATAGAAACGGATATATTAAACTTTACACTAGGGGTATACTTCCTATAGAAATATTAAGATGGATGGCACCTAGTGGTATACTATAGTTAGAAGATGACACCACTAGAGTTAAACTATAACATCTATAACAAGGAGTTGTTAGGTATAGTTATAGTATTTAAGGAATAGAGAGCATTCTTACAAGGCATAGAGAAACTATTTATGGTAAAGACAGACTATAAGAACCTTATAGGATTCCTAATAATAAAGGAACTTAACCAAAGATAGGTTAGATAGGCGGAAATGCTTATAGAATACTATTTTGAAATTTAGTATACTAAGGGTATAGACAATGTATGAGTAGATGCTCTAAGCAGAAAGGCTGAACTATAGAGTAGTAAAAAGCTATTAGGAGCTTTATTGCGAAAGGATTAAAATAAATTAATTAGGTATAATTATCTAAAGATTATAGCAACTAAGGAAAGTTAGATCTATAAGTTACTAGAAAGTAAATAGATATAGAAGATCTAAGAAGCATAGGCAGAGGATCCAGACTTAGAGCAATATAAAAATAGAAAAGCGATGTATATGCCTAAATCCATTGCAGAAAAGTTTGTTAAGGAATTCCATAAGGGAATAACACAAGGACACAATGGAGCTATAGGCTTAGTGTTAAGACTTTAAGAGAAGTATATTGTTTAAGGAATTTGGGGACTAGTAAGACAAGTTATAAAGGAATGTCTAGATTGCTAAAGAAATAAACTAATAAGGTATAAGCCATATAGAGGGCTATAACCTGTCAAGATACTAGGAAGACTATAGAAGGTTATATTATAGGACTTTATTGTTAAGTTACTAAAGTTAAGAGATCCTATTACAGGACAAGATTATAACGCGATTTTAGTGATAGTAGATAAGCTAATAAAGTAGGGATACTTTATAGCATGCACTAAAGAGATATTAGTAGAGGATATTGCTAGAATCTATATAAAGAAAGTGTTCGTAAGATATAGAGCACCAGATAAGATTATATTGGATAGAGATCTAAGATTTATAGTAGTATTTTGGGAAGTATTTCTAGCAGAATAAGGGGTTTGCGCAGTAATATCTATAGCGTATTATCCGCAGATGGATGGATAAATAGAAAGACTAAACTAGATACTAGAGCAGTATCTAAGGTATTATGTTAATCACGCACAAAATAATTGGGTATTGTTATTACCAGTTATATAGTTTATATACAATGCAACACCCTAAGAAGGAATGGGAACATTACTATTTAAGGCGAATTACAGATATGAACCAAGAACATCGTTATCGCCATATTAAGCAAAAAAGACGAGTAGCACAGCTAAACAAAAAATGGAGATGTTAATGAATCTTTATATAGACCTTAAAGAAATAGCTAAACTAGTATAAGAACGAATAAAAAGGTACTACAACGCTAAGAGATCTAAGGGACCAGATCTTAAGGAGGGGGATAAAGTATGGCTACTATACAAAAATTTCAAGAGTTGACGACTAAGTAAGAAGTTGGACTATGTTAGACTAGGACCTTTTAAAGTTAGGTAAAGAATTTTATTAGTTATATATAAGTTGAACCTACTAGCCAAAATGAAAATCTACCCTATACAGCATATTGTAATGCTAGAGCTAGCATATAGGAATGTTAAACCACCAGTCTATAAGGCAGACATGTATAGAGGATAGGAAGAAGACGAATAGCAAGTTTTAAAGGTTGTTAGTCACGAGGATGTAGACAACAAAATATAATATAAAGTAAAGTGGATAGGCTATAGTGAGACTATCTAGGAACCACTAAGCAACCTAGAGAACGCTATAGGAAAGGTATAGGAGTATTAGAAGAAAGCAGGTCAGGTAATATTAATAAGAAAGGATCGCCGAAAAATAAGTTACCTAAAGGGGACCCAAGAGGAGCAATTACTAAGCTACTTAGAGTTGTTTCCCTTATAGGAGGAGAGCCAGTCCTTTTATTACCTAGCTTGGATAAACCCTATTAAACTAGTTTCTACTCCTTAGAACGGACCTTCTTATAAACATGTTTAAGGCGTTAAAGATAAGTGTAAGTTAAGCGTTGAGCTTTAAGGACGCGTACAGACTCTTCTAAGGTATATTAAACCTTAAGTAGCGTGGAGGCCAGCTCACTGTTAAGCTTTATAGTAGTAGATTAAACACGAGACCCTATAATAAGTTACTTAGGGAACTCAAAGACTGTTAAGAGTTATAGGACGCGTATACTTAATATTAGAGATAGAGCGAACGTCGCAGGACGATCAAATGTTTACTTTAGTACACTTAGAGCAAGAGGAGGGTTGTTAAGACATAAAACTTGCCAGCGTAACATAAACCAACCCCTCTTTAGCGCAACGGGAGTAAGGAATCGCCATCACTTCACCTAGTGACAGTATGGAGGAAACCGTACGAAGGCGGCGCTTAACCCAGGAAAGAGAAGAAGAAGCTTTAGGTATAATAAGTATAGATATTAACCAAATTAATTAGACGGATATTATACCTCTAGTAGATAACTTGGAGATATTAGGAATCTTCAAGGACAAAGATAAAGAGGAAAGAGATGGTATTACGGACGCTTTAAGTACGATATTACGACTACTTGGAGAAGAGTCGGAGGAAGCTAGTTAGTTAATACAGGCACGGTCTAGAATAGATCTGGTGGAACTATGTAATAAGGAATAGTAACTAAGGTCACGTGGTGTTGAATATATTAACTATGTTAAACGGAAGGGACGTTATGTTTAATACAGACAACACGCACCTTACGTACAAGAGAGGATTTCTTAGGAGTATGGTTGTGTATTTAAAGGACCTCAGTCCCTACTATAAATAGTTCTCTCCTTATAGTGAATCTTAGAATATAATTAGAGTTAATCTGTTGGGCAACCACTCCACTAGTTATTATTACGTTGTTGATTTATCGTACCTATATACCTAGCCTATTGACAGAACCCACTGTAGTTCCTACTATAAGGTTCCGTTACAATAGTAGCTTATAAGGATAAAATAAGTCTAGTAATTAATGTTGCTATTAAATCTAGCATATAAATCGCTCTTCTAGTTCTCCCCTTTATTATTATACTTAGTTGGATTATAGGCCAGGATTATATAACGCTTTATTTTAAGACCTTTCTGGTCACTATTTTGTTTATTACCGTGCTCCTAGTAAACTATCTTATCTAAAATAGCAAATCTAGTAAGTTTTTCTTTCCATATAGGTAATCTACTCCAACTAACGCTAAAATAGACTAGCTTAAAGGCGTTCTTATTATGGCAATCTATACTATTATTGCAGTTGCTAGCTGGTTTTATCTAAAACAAGTTTTAAATTCTCTTTATCCTACTTAGTTTAAGCCTCTAATTGCTATCTTACTCCTCTATTAGTGTTAACCAGTTTCTATTACCTGGAGCTAAATAGGATTTTTATAAACTATATATATAGCTTTCTAGCAAACCCTAGGCTAATCTTCTTATATCTATTAAGCCGTCTAGGTTGCCTAAAATGTTACTTTCTTTTATTTTCTCTTAAAAAAAAACTCTTATATTTATATCACTTTTCTTTTATATATATATACAGATTATATTATTATACTGTTCTCTACTACTTAAATCCTCTTATATACTTATTATACCTATAATAGTGCGAGAATGATTACTACCATTAATAAATTAATACGTCTAATATGTCTCTAGCACAATAGATATGTAGGACAGGTAACTATATATAGTTATAATAGCGCTAATACCAGCGAACTAAATATATCTTAGTATATGGATATTTAATATATAAGCGCACGGTATCCAAACCATAATATAATATTATTATCTCTTTAGCTACTTCCGTTAAAGTCTTACACAATAGCTCTTTTGCTACTATAGTGCCTATTACTTTACTTAAAGACAGCACCTAAAAATCCCCTAAATACCCTTATTCCATATACTACTTAGCTTACTTCTTAGCCTAGTAAGCCTTTTGCCTTAACTTCTTCTATTTTTACCTCTAATTGTATATTTACCAGAAGTACCTGGCCTGCGTATAAGCACTCTATAGCTTAGGCTATATTAGGTTTTAGCTCCATATTCACAGCAGTGCGGTCGCTTTCTTCTTAGTTAAAATCAAAAACACTATCTATTGTATTTAAACCCTCTGCTTCCTTAAACGCCTTATTATACTTTAGGTTGCTCACCTCTAACTCAGACGCAGAGTTTAACGGGCTTTAGCCTACATTTATGGCGATATCTAGGTAGTTAGGGCCAACAAAATTCACTAGAACTGTGTCGCCTCAGCTAAGCCAGGTATTACGTTCCTTTTAGCGTCTTTAATATGGTGGAACCGCGGCTTATTGGGGGGTAAATAGCGGAGGCAAAGGCAAGGGGGTAGCCTTTAGCTTAACAGGTTAAAGACCAGGGGAGCGACGAAGCGCATTATCAGAGTCGTAGTATAAGCTAGACATAGAAGGACGCAGAAACGTAAAATGTAGTCGGTTAGGAGGTATAGGTAGGAGAAGGGATCCTTAAGGGTATTCGCTCATTAAGATCGGCTTATTGTTCGCTTAGGTGTAAACGTCCTACTTGCACCTCCTTCGCAAAGTGGATCGTAGCTTTAACCGCGCTAATGTCTGGGAAACGCCACCTCAACAAGGGTCTGGCCGGAGCGGGTCGGCCGCCCTCCCTGCTGGCCTACCCGCTTGCTTCGCCACCAGCCACAACATACATATCCATAGGCCACCTACTTTGACACTCCCGGCTATCAAGCTCTTATTCTTTGCGCTAATGACCGCACTACGCTTAAGGTTTGGCTTCAGCGTAGGCAATAATTTTACTCTGTACCAGTTCAATAGACTGAACAAGCAAGAAATGCAAGTTGACGTGGCAGTTGTGGCTATGGCTATGCTATGGTGCCCAGCACCCCGCGCGATATCCCCACCTCATCTTCCATTCCCTTTTCCTTCTTATGGGCTCGCAATTCATCCCATTTCCTTCAACGGGATTCAAATCTCCTATCCCTTGTGAGATGCTATGCGCTTGATTTTATTTTGAGCAAGTTGAGGCTACCGAACTTCGCCTAGAAACCCCTGCGACCGAACAGAACCGACTAAATCCAATTGAACACCTGAATCCGAATTCATCCTCCTGAATATCTCACGTCTCGGCCTGCCTCCATAGTACTCCGCCTGTATGTCTGATCCTAATAACTACACCGTCGGCTGGATCTGCGCCATAACTACGGAGTACGTTGCCGCGCAAGCTTTTCTCGACGAAAAGCACGATGGACCGGAATATTTGTCCCACAATGACAATAACGATTACACGCTGGGCAAGGTTGGGAAACACAATGTCGTCATCGCCGTCTTACCTGATGGGGAGTACGGCACATCTACTGCAGCAAGTGTCGCACGAGATATATTGCACAGCTTTCCTAACGTCAGAATCGGTCTGATGGTCGGCATCGGCGGCGGTGCGCCAAGTCAGAAACATAACATCCGTCTAGGCGATATTGTTGTTAGCGCTCCTCGCGATGGGAATGGCGGGGTGTTCCAGTACGACTTCGGCAAAACGATCCAAGATCAGAGCTTCCGCCCAACAGGGTTCTTAAACCAGCCACCAATGGTCCTGCGGACAGCGGTGAGTGGACTCAAGGCGCAGTATGAGAGCGAAGGACATCAGTTTGAAGAGGCCATTAACAGCATTCTTGAGAAGAAACCAAGACTACGACAGAAGTACAAGCGACCGGGCCCAAGTAGCGACAGGCTGTATCAAACCAGAGTCGTTCATCCAAACGATGAATCAAGCTGTACGGCAGCCTGTGGTGATAGTCCATTAAACTTAATATTACGGCCCGAACGGATTAAAGATGAGGATGATCCAGCAATCCACTACGGCTTGATTGCTTCGGCGAACCAGTTAATAAAGGACGCTTTGGTTCGGGATAGACTTGCAGCGGAAAATGACGTTCTATGTTTTGAAATGGAAGCAGCAGGGTTAATGAACCATTTTCCCTGTCTGGTTATTCGCGGCGTATGCGACTACTCAGACTCCCATAAGAACAAGGAGTGGCAAGGGTATGCAGCAATGGCGGCGGCTGCATACGCGAAAGACCTTCTCTGTCGAATCCCACCTAACAAGGTTGAGGCTGAGAAGAAGATCGTCGACATTCTCTCTAGTCAGTCCAAGGAAGTCTAAGTATCATCCTATTCACAAATATTAATTGTGTGTAGTTATGGCAGGCGTCCAAGAGGGCGTTGGCAAACTTCTCCATAGGCAACATGATCAAGAGTGTGAGACTGTCCTTGAGTGGCTTACGCCCATCGACTACGCTCCCCAGCAGAGCGACTACTTCAAAAGACAACAACCGGGAACTGGCCAATGGTTATTAGACTCAGCTGAGTTTCAGACATGGCTGGACACCGGTAATCAGACACTGTTCTGTCCAGGAATTCCAGGAGCGGGGAAGACAATCATTACCGCAATCGTGATCGATAATCTTCGTACAAGATATAAAGATGATACCAAGGTTGGTATCGCCTATATCTATTTCAACTTCCGACGCCAGGGCGAACAGAAGCTAGAAGGCCTCCTCGCCAGTCTTCTAAAGCAATTGGCTCAGGAACAACTATATCTACCTGACAGTATAAAAGACCTTTACAACTGCCACAAGAAAGATCGGACGCGGCCTTCGGCTGACGAAATTTCGAGAGCTTTACGTTCAGTCGCGATAAATTTTGCAAGACTATTCCTTATTGTTGATGCTCTTGATGAATGTCAAATAACGGATAGATGTCGATCAAAGTTCTTATCAGAGATGTTCAATCTTCAAGCTAGGACCGGAGCAAATCTTTTTGCAACCTCGCGACCAATCCTGGACATTGAGAGAGAGTTTAAGGGTTGCGTTTCACGTGACATCCTCGCAAGCGATGAAGATGTACGCAGATATCTTGATGGTCACCTTTCGCAACTCCCAGCATTTATCTCAAAGCGGCCAGATCTACAGAAGGAGATAAAGAATGAAATTACACAAGCCGTGGAGGGAATGTACATACCTTACTGACTTTTAAGCTAAGACTCTTTCACTGACGTCCAGCCAGGTTTCTCTTAGCACAACTCTATCTCGACTCGCTTGAAGACAAGACTTCTGCAAGGGAAATGAAAAGTGCACTAAAGGAGCTCCAAAAGCAAAATCAAGGGGGATCAGCTGAGGATAGGAAACTCGGCGCATTAGATCAAGCATACGAGCACGCAATGGAGCGGATTAACGGGCAGAAATCTGGCTTTCGGCTGCTTGCAAAGAAGGTTCTTTCTTGGATCATCTGTGCAAAACGACCGCTTACTACGTTGGAACTGCAGCACGCTCTTGCAGTGAATATTGGTGACCCTGAACTTGATAAAGAGAACATTCGAGAGATTGAAGATATGGCTTCTGTCTGCGCCGGATTGGTTACTATTGATGAAGAGAGCAAAATTATCCGGTTGGTCCATTACACAACACAAGAATACTTTGAACGGACCTAGGAGTCATGGTTTCCTAATGCCCATACTAATATCACCAAGATATGTGTTACCTACCTATCCTTCAACGCTTTTGGAACCGGGTTCTGCCTAACAGATAAGGAATTTGAGGCACGACTACAGTCCAACGCTCTTTACGATTATGCAGCGCGAAATTGGGGAAGTCATGCTCATGGGGATTTAGGCGAGGTGGAAGAGCTAATTGTGGACTTCCTTAAGAGTGAAGCTAAGGTGGCCGCATCTGGCCAGGCGATGATAGTATCTCTAAATTATCATTTCAAAGGCTACAGTCAAAAGGCGCCGCGACAAATGAAAGGAGTACACCTGGCGGCATACTTTGGATTAAGGGACACGATGACGGCCCTACTTAAGAATAGATATGCACCGGACTCCAAGGACTCCGATAAGCGGACGCCGCTGTCATGGGCGGCAAGGAACGGGCACGAGGCGGTGGTCAAGCTGCTGCTGGCGACGGAGAAAGTCGACCTGGACTCCAAGGACTCCGATAGGCGGACGCCGCTGTTACGGGCGGCAATGAACGGGCACGAGGCGGTGGTCAAGCTGCTGCTGGCGACGGAGAAAGTCGACCTGGACTCCAAGGACTCCGATGGGCGGACGCCGCTGTTACGGGCGGCAATGAACGGGCACGAGGCGGTGGTCAAGCTGCTGCTGGCGACGGAGAAAGTCGGCCTGGACTCCAAGGACTCCTATGGGCGGACGCCGCTGTTATGGGCGGCAATGAACGGGCACGAGGCGGTGGTCAAGCTGCTGCTGGCGACGGAGAAAGTCGGCCTGGACTCCCTGGACTCCAAGGACTCCGGTGGACGGACGCCGCTGTCATGGGCGGCAAGGAACGGGCGCGAGGCGGTGGTCAAGCTGCTACAATCGCGTTGCTTAACCTCCTCCCCACCCACCACCTGCTGAAGGCTTTTTCTTATATACTCCTTAAGGTGGCAAATAGAATGCTCTAGAAGCTGCTAGGCAAATACTTTATTTGCTTTTATTACCCGCATTATACTTAAAAACATTTAGGAATGTTATAGAAGCTCTAGGGCAATTTCTTCCTGTATTACAAATTACTAAACAGTTAATAATTTACAATAATAGAGTTTATCAGTTAAAGGATATTGTATAATATCCCTTAGCACGTCAGGGTCCCATAAGTAGGTTGTCTGTGTGGGAACACCGTTTTCAAAACAACGCGTATATCTATATAAATTTCAGCAATCAAATACCCACCGCAACGTCTTCTAATTATACAAGAATTTCTATAAAAAGGATAAGAGCTAGTAGTCTTATATTTAGCGACTTAACTTTAAAGAATAAGCTTATATATTAAAATACTATAGGATTTAGCCTATATTAAAAGCATTATATTCTTAAGTACAGGCGTTAAATATAGCTTAATTAATTGGCTAGACCTTATCGATAACAGTTAGACTAAGGGATAGTAGCAACTGCTACGAAATAGGCAACATAGCAGAGCGCAAAGCGCGACACCTGCTACTTAAAATATAGTCTACCATATCTACAATTACATGTTAATGCCTATATTCTATTACATATTGCTCTATTATAAGGGACATTATTGCGGTTACCTTTATCTCATAAATCAGACGCTCCGTAGAAGATTTGTTCTGTGATATAGAATAACGCATAGGCCCTCTAAAACTCCTAAGCCAATTAGAATAGTGTCCTAATTCCTGCTAACTCCTAGACCAATTAGAATAGCGCACTAGTTTCAGCCCCCTACGTACCCCCTATTACCCAACAAAATCTTCTGCGGAGCGTCTAAGAGCTTATAGGCCTCGCTTTAGTAAGAAACAAATGTTTTAGATTATGTATTTTAACTTTAACTAGCTCTACTAAGCCCCCACTAACAGTTATTAATACTTTGTTTAATGTAATAGGCTCTTTAGGTAATTAAATCTTTATAAATATATACTATAGCCCTATATATGGAGTATTAAAAGGCGAGATACATTATCGCAAAAGTTAAGTTAAATTTGGAATTAAATGTTTGTAGATTTTTGGCTAACTACCTATATCTAACTTCTTATATAATAAAGCTACGATATCGCCATAATATAGAGGCGATAGAGAAGACAAAGGGCTTTTAGCTCGTACTATTTTAGAGATAATTAGACGTAGAGAAGTATGTAATTTTTAGTAGTAAGGCAAGATTGCAATAAAATAGACTAAAACGACCAACTACCTATGTCTAACTTCTCATAAAATAGAGCTATAATATTGCTATAACGTAGAGGTAATAGAGAAGAAAAAGAGCTTTTAGCTTATAGTATTTTAGAGATAATTAGACGTAGAGAAGTATATAAGGTATAGAGCTTTGAGCAGAGCTTTGAGCAGAGCCTCGTACAGAGCTTTAAGAAAAGCCTTATGCAGAGCTTTAAGCAGAGCCTTATGCAGAGCTTCGAGCAGAGCAGTAAGGTAAGATAGTTTGCAACTAACGAGTTTTACAACTAACGATTTTTGTAACCAATAAAAATACAACTAACAAAAATACAACTAACTAATATAGCCACAACATCGTTATTTTTTGTAATAGATAGAGAAATTAAAGAGCTCCTACCTTATAGTATTTTTATAATAACTAGATATTATAAAAGAGTTAAGATACAGCATTATAATGGAAGAGTTATTGCCTAATAAGAAACATTTAGTTCTTATACAAAGAGGGCCCATAAGCTCTTAGTGTTGAATTGAGGTTATAGGGCTAAATCTCATTATATTGCTTATTTTCTATATAGGTGGTTGAAGAGATTTTAAGGAACTTCGACCGGCGGTTAAAGTTCTCTGATTGGTCAGATTCCTGCCAAGAGGTTCTCCCCAAGTCTCATTACATAATATCGTTGCGGGCTTGTTTTCCAACACCCTCCCTTAAGCTCAGTTAATGATACCGCTATATACACTGTATATAGGGCTGTAGGATTGCTTGATAAGGGTTACTAAAGCTCCTCTAAGGTAGAATAAGTGTTTGATAAGGAGTTACGCCCTCCCTAACGTCTAGAGACAGCGCCTGCTCCGTGAAACGTCTCTTAGAATTTTTAGCAGCACCTCCCTATAGGTGTTTTATATTACCCATAGAGCTCTAGAGGCCCTATAGCCTCACCCTATGTCTTTTCTGAAGTATGTCCATCCTTCCTACTAGTATAAGCCCTCCCTAATATCGTGGCCGTTAGATTCGGGTGGTAGGTTTAAGTAGTAGGTTAGTAGATTAAGGTTAAGTTCTATTGCTTATTTTAAGGCCTTAAGGCGTTGTTTAGCGCACTCTCTAAGAATCTACTGATCGTGTACTAATTTCCTATTAAGGCCTAGTATGGTCAATCGAGTCTCTGCACCATCTAAAGGTATTTAAGGAAGGCGTAGAACTGAGGACCCACGAGAGGCTTAGTAAGGCCGTCAGCCGCCATATTAATTAAAGCAACGTGTATGAGGTTAATCCTATTACTATTTATTTTATCTCTCACGTAGTGAAACTGGATGTTAATGTGCTTCGTTTAATTGTGTTAAACTAGATTTTTGGCCAACACTTTTGCAGCTTAGTTATCGGTTTTAATTAAGATCCTAGCGAACTATTCGCTCTGGTCTAGTACACCTAGTTTAGTAAGTAAAAGTTAAAGCCATGTAGCCTCTTTTACTGCAGCCGTTAGAGCTGTGTACTCTAATTAACATATTAATAGTAAAACGGTAGCTTATAGCTTTGATTTCCATAAAATTGGTCCTCTGTTTAACATAAATATAAAGCCTAATATAAAGCGTCTCGTGGTTTTGTCTTATCCCTAGTTGGCGTTACTAAAGCTAATTGGAGTAAGGTCTAGGTTCTTATTACCTCTATAGGTAATTCCTCTATTAAGCAAGCCGGCTAGGTATTAAAGGATAAGTCTTACGGCCGTTATATGGGTAAAGGTAGGATTATGGGCGAAATAGCTCACCGTTAATACCGTAAAGGCGATATCTGGCCTTATTTCTATTATAGGAAACATAACTAAACTAACCATACTCTGGTATCTTCTAACGTCGTCCTTACTAGTAGTTTCTTAATTGGCTATAAGCTTAATTGAGTGTTTTATGGGTACTAGTAAGGTATTAGCCTTTTGCAACCCAAAACGTTTAAGAGCTTTGATGAGGTAGGCTTACTATAAAAGTATAATCTTCTTCTTCGTTTAATCTCTTGTGACTATTATGCCTAAGTAAAAGCTTATTGGCCCAAGATCTATTATTTAGAAGGCTACTTTAAGCTCTACTTTCGCCTAATTAACTGTTGCTATATCCTTATAGATAATCTTAGTATCGTTAACGTAGGCAGAAATGATTAAACCTTTCCATTCTTTACTGGTGGCGAATATACTGTAATCCGCGTATAGATAGTAAAGTCCAAGTTTTTCTAGTAGAAACTTTAAGAGCGTCTTATACCAGATTTAAGGTAACTGTTTTAGCCCGTAGAGGGCCTTTTTAAGGCAGCAGACTTTACCGGCTTCTTTATAGCCTTTTGGCATAACGACATAGAGTTCTTAATCAATTGGTCTATAGAGAAAGGCGGTTTTAATATCTATCTATTCAATTTCAAGGTCGTGGTAGGCAGCAATCGCGAATAGAGCCCTAAAAGCCATAGGTTTTACTACCGCAGCAAAGGTCTAGTTATAGTTGATACCGTACTACTGTAGATATCCCTTAATAACCCATCTAGCTTTATAGTGGAGAACCTCGCCGTCCTTTCCCTTTTTAACTTTGAACACCCATTTACCAGCGAGAGGCTTATAAGGTGGCTTAAGGGAGGTAAGGTTAATAAGCTCCTATATTTAGTTCTTAATTAGAGACCCTACCTCCTCTATTATTACTTTTATCCATTCTTCGCTGTTCGGGCCGTTGATTGCTCGGTTATACGTATAAGGCTTATCTTTGTTGATTAAGGTAGTAGATGTGTACGTTTTAAGATCGGGTGAGCTAGTATATCGAATATAGCCGGCTAGTAGAGCTATAGGATCGACCGCGTCGCAATCATTTGAGTGAGGGTTTTAAGGTGTAGATTAAGGAGGAAAGGTAGATAAAAGGGCTATTAGTTTGTCGCCTATTTTATTATCCCAGTTGCTCAGTAGCTTATTGATATTATCAGCCCATTAGTTAAGGCTTTGGTCTGTACCTATAAGGCTTATAAGGAAGGCAGTAGGGTCGCTTAGTAGGTCAACTCTTGACGTCTAGCGGCCTAATTAAGTAGTAGTTGTAGTGAGGTTTTTGGGTAAAGACTTAAGCCTATGGGGCAAGCTGTCGCGACCTTCCTTCTGATTAATTCTTTGTTGTCTTTTTCTTAATAGAGGCTTCGGCTAAGGAGTAGTAGTGTCTTCCCTCCCTTGCTTATTAGACAAGTTGACGGATTCTTCCGTAAATATAGTAGTAGTCTTTAAACTAATATCGCCTTTATAGACTTCGACGTCTTTAAGTCGCTCAATCTTTTGTTTATCTGGTAGCTAAACGTAATAGATTATCTTGCCGTCATAGCTAATTAGAATACCCTTCTTTGCTTATAGAGCGAACCTGGCTGATTTTACGCGATCTTCTTCAGCTATAAGGGAGTAGACGGTAGATCCTAGAGCCCTTAGGTAGTATACTAAGGGAGGTTTGCCCTTAAGCTTTTTATAGGGTAATATGCCATCAAGAAGAGCTCTTATAGGGCGTCTGTTTTTAATGTATATAGCTACAAGGAGTACGTCGGGCCATAGAAAGTCTGGTATATTGCCAGCGAGGATCATCGAGCGGGTAATCTTAGTGGAGGTTCACTGCGAGCGCTCTACTACTCTGTTCTCTTCCTGAGCATATAAGGCGGTAGGTTCGAATTCTATACCTAGATTGTCTATCCAGGTGGTTGCTTTCTTGCTATAGAGCTCTACTCCGTAGTTGGTATAAATTCTAGTAATCTTAAGGTCGAATTTGGTGTGGATCCAATTATAGTACCTCTATAAAGTACTGAGCCACTCGTCCTTTGTATGGATGGTATAGACTATAGTAAACCTTATATAGTTGTCAGTAAAAGATACGTAGTATCTTTCGCCTTTAAAGCTAATGGGGGTAATAGGTCCCACTAGATCCATATAGACAAATTAAAATAGTTGTGTAGCTCGTTCCTAGGGCGTTCTATTATACCTTTTTCTAGCTTTAGATTAAGTGTAGGGCTTACAGTGTTTATTACTAATATTGTTAAACTTAATACAAAGTTTACTTAGGTGGCGTTTAAGGTCACTATAGTTAAGGTAGCCAAATTAGTAATGCCAAACAGGTAGGCTTTTGTCGTTTTTAATTGTCTGGAGGATTAATTCTAACGAGTAGTTACACTGCCAAATTAGGTAGAGTCGTTGAACTTTAGGTGCGTATTCTATCACCTTACTATTGCATTTGAGTTCGTGAGTCTCGTTGTTAAAGAAGACGCCTATTTCCTCAAGTCAGCTTCCAGATAGTAGGTTTGCTGGTAAATATGGCACATAAAGAACATTATATAGAGTAAGCGTACTTCCGTAGCTTCCATTAGGTAGCGTGGTTTATATAAAGACGGATCCTTTACCTACTAATTAAGCTCTATAGGGACCAACTATACCTAATAGGGTGTCGTTATTAACGTAGTTAAAAAGAAGTTCACAATTCTTACAGCAGTAAACGGTAGCGGCGGTATTATAAATAAAGTCATACCTGCTTAGTTAGGCTTATACTACCGCTGCTACAAGCTCGCGTTATAGATTTGCTTTAGATTTAACTTGATTAGAGTGTTTATTAAGCTAAATAGGTAGTCTGGTTGTCCTCTACTTCTTCCTTACGCGGATTCTATCACCAATATTCTTTGGTGCGTTTTCTGGGTTTCTCTCCCAGCAGTCTTTTTCATAGTGCGTAGTTCTGTTGTATTTTACGCAGTTAGGGTGTTTACACATTCCTACTAGTGCAATTTTTCTCTTTATAAAGGTTCCGTCGTTTGAACGTGCTACTAGTATAGTAGAAGCCTCTTAATCAAGCTCACTATTAAAGATAATAAGTTCCTTGCCTAAGGCTCGCGGGTTGGTATTTCCCTGCGTCTAACTTGTTTATTTAGTTGTTTTAAACTAAGCATAGTTGGTAGAGTTAATTCCGTGCAGAAGGGCCGCTTGGGCAAGAAGTTCGTAGTTAATAGGTTGGTCCATTTCAATAAGGCGATTAAGGTTTAACGTAATATAGGAGACAAACTCCTCTATGTTCTTAAAGTCTTAAACGCGTTTAATAAAGAAGGTAGCCATAATATTAGTAACAGCTGCCGGATTAAGATCCTTAAAGCATTCTTTTAGGGCCTTCCATTTTTCAAGTGCCCTTCCGGCATTTAACATAAATGGCTTATAGATATCGCCAACGTTTTGGTTAATAAAACCGGCTGCGTAGGCTAGCTGTTCCTCATATTTCTCCCGTTCCTTTACTAAGTCAGCTAGTTTGATTTTCAGCTATTTACCAGTAAAGCCTAAGTCCGCCCATTTCTTCTTAATCGACTTAAGTGTAGGAAGAGGCCGTGGTGGATCATTAAGGACCTACTTAATGTTTTTAGATCGGAAGTGGTTTTGTATGTTAATACTAAACATCGGCCAGTCTTCCCGTCTAACGAGCCTTCGAATGGAGGCTTAGACGGTATGTTCGTCGCTTATATTAATGGGGCTTTATATGGTAGGTGGTCTGTAGTAGGCAGTCTATAGGCCTTATTAAGACAACATTATCAGATTGGTTTCCTTTATAAGGAGTGTTTATAGTGTAGGTTTTAACTCAGTATATTCCTTAGCCGGTGTAGGCAGTTCTAATAAGCTTCTTTTAATCCGATACTAATACGGTTATTATAAGGCTTTGTTCTCGAAACTCTATCGTTCTATTTATAACGATAGTAAGGTTGTCCACTGAATAAGAGGTCCTCCTAAGCCTCTAGTGCCACTGTCTAATAACAGACTGTATTAGGCTTATCCTTGATAGGATCCTCTTGTGCATTCAGCATAGAGTCCGTCGTTGGCAGCTATATAGCCGCTCGTTATAGCGTCGTAAGTTAGTTAAACGTTTAACGACTTTTTAACGCCTGTGTAGTAATATTGCGATAGCAATTATTGTTAACAATAAAGTAATCAGATTTAGCTCGTCAGGCGCGAACCCGGGCTTATAACCTGTTGAATTGAGGTTATGGGGCTAAATCTCATTGTATTGCTTATTTTCTATATAGGTGGTTAAAGAGATTTCAAGGAACTTCGACCGGCGGTCGAAGTTCTCTAATTGGTCAGATTCCTGCCAAGAGGTTCTCCCCAAGTCTCATCACGTGATATCATTGCGGGCTTGTTTTCCAACACCCTCCCTCAAGCTCAGTCAACGATACCGCTATATACACTGTATATAGGGGTGTAGGATTGCTTAATAAGGGTTGCTAAAGCCCCTCTAAGGTAGAATAAGTGTCTAATAAGGAGTTACGCCCTCCCTAACGTCTAGAGACAGCGCCTACTCCGTGAAACGTCTCTTAAAATTTTTAGCAGCACCTCCCCATAGGTGTTCTACATTACCCATAGAGCTCTAGAGGCCCTATAGCCTCACCCTATGTCTCTCCTAAAGTATATCCATCCTTCCTACCAGTATAAGCCCTCCCTAATGTCGTAGCCGTTAGATTCGGGTAGTAGGTTTAAGTAGTAGGTTGGTAGATTAAGGTTAAGTTCTGTCACTTATTTTAAGGCGTCAAGGCGTCATTTTAGCGCACTCTCCAAGGATCTACCAATCGTGTACTAATTTCCTATTAAGGCCTAGTGTGGTTAATTAAGTCTCTGCACCATCTAAAGGTGTTTAAGGAAGGCGTAGAACTAAGAACCCGCAAGAGGCTTAGTAAGGCCGTCGGCCGCTATATTAATTAAAGCAATATATATAAGGTTAATCCTATTACTATTTATCTCATCTCTTATATAGTAAAACTGGATGTCGATATACTTTATTTAATTATATTAAACTGGATTTTCGGCCAACACTTTTATAGCTTAGTTATCAGTTTTAATTAAAATCCTAGTAAACTATTCGCTCTGGTCTAGTACACCTAGTTTAGTAAGTAAAAGTTAAAGCCATATAGCCTCTTTTACTGTAGCCGTTAGAGCCATATACTCTAATTAATATATTAATAGTAAAACGGTAGCTTATAGCTTTAATTTCCATAAAATTGGTTCTCCGTTTAATATAAATATAAAGCCTAATATAGAGCGTCTTGTGGGTTTATCTTATCCCTAGTCAGCGTTATTAAAGCTAATTAGAGTAAGGTCTAGGTTCTCATCGCCTCTATAAGTAATTCCTCTATTAAGTAAGCCGGCTAGGTATTAAAGGATAAGTCTTATAGTCGTTATATAGGTAGAGGTAGGATTATAGGCGAAACGGCTCACCGTTAATACCGCAAAGGTAATATCTGGCCTTGTTTCTATTATAGGAAACATAACTAAACCAACTATACTCTAGTATCTTCTAATATTATCCTCGCTAGTAGTTTCTTAATTAGCTATAAGCTTAATTAAGTGTTTTATAGGTACTAGTAAGGTATTAGCCTTTTATAACCTAAAACGTTTAAAAGCTTTAATAAGGTAGGCTTGCTATAAGAGTATAATCTTTTTCTTTATTTAATCTCTTATAACTATTATACCTAAGTAAAAGCTTATTAGCCTAAGATCTATTATTTAGAAGGCTGCTTTAAGCTCTACTTTCGCCTAATTAACTATTACTATATCCTTATAGATAATCTTAGTATCATTAATATAGGCAGAAATAATTAAACCTTTCCATCCTTTACTAGTGGCGAATATACTATAATCCGCGTATAGATAATAAAGTCCAAGTTTTTCTAGTAGAAACTTTAAGAGCGTCTTATACTAGATTTAAGGTAACTATTTTAGTCTATAGAGGGCCTTCTTAAGGCGGCAGACTTTACCGGCTTCTTTATAGCCTTTTAGTATAATAATATAGAGTTCTTAATTAATTAGTCCATAGAGAAAGGTAGTTTTAACATCCATCTGTTCAATTTTAAGGTTATAATAGGCAGCAATCGCGAATAGAGCCCTAAAAGCCATAGGTTTTACTACCGCAGCAAAGGTCTAGTCATAGTCAACACCATACTACTGTAGATATCCCTTAATAACCTATCTAGCTTTATAGCGGAGGACCTTGCCATCCTTTCCCTTTTTAACTTTAAACACCTATTTACCAGCAAAAGGTTTATAAGGTGGCTTAAGGGAGGCAAGGTTAACAAGCTCCTATATCTAGTTCTTAATTAGAGACCCTACCTCCTCTATTATTACTTTTATCCATTCTTTACTATTTAGGCCGTTAATTGCTTAGTCGTACGTATAAGGCTCATCTTTATTAATTAAGGTAGTAGATATATACGTTTCAAGATTAGGTAAGCTAGTATATTAAATATAGCCGGCTAGTAGAGCTATAGGATCAACCGCGTTGTAATTATTTAAGTAAGGGTTTTAAGGTATAGATTAAGGAGGAAAGGTGGATAGAAGGGCTATTAGTTCATTACCTATTTCGTTATCCTAGTTACTCAGTAGCTTATTAATATTGTCAGCCTATTAGTTAAGGCTTTGGTCTGTACCTATAAGGCTTATAAGGAAGGCAGTAGGGTTACTTAGTAGGTTAACTCTTAACGTCTAGCGGCCTAATTAAGTAGTAGTTATAGTAAGGTTTTTAGGCAGAGACTTAAGCCTATAGGGTAAGCTATCGCGACCTTCCTTCCAATTAATTCTTTGTTGTCTTTTTCCTAATAGAGGCTTCGGCTAAGGAGTAGTAGTATCTTCCCTCCCTTACTCATTAGACAAGTTAATGGATTCTTTTATAAATATAGTGGTAGTCTTTAAACTAATATCGCCTTTATAGATTTTAATATCTTTAAGTCGCTTAATCTTTTGTTCATCTAGTAACCAAACACAATAGATTGTCTTGCCGTTATAGCCAATTAGAACACCCTTCTTTACTTATAAAGTGAACCTAGCTAATTTCACATAATCTTCTTCAGCTATAAGGGAGTAGATAGTAGATCCTAGAGCCCTTAGGTAGTATACTAAGGGGGATTTGCCCTTAAGCTTTTTATAAAGTAATATACTATTAAGAAGAGCTCTTATAGGGCGTCTGTTTTTAATATATATAGCTGCAAGGAGTATATTAGGCCATAAAAAGTCTGGTATATTATCGGCAAGAATCATCAAGTAGGTAATCTCGGTAGAGGTTCGCTATAAGCACTTTACTACTCCGTTCTCTTCCTAAGCGTATAAGGTGGCAGGTTCAAATTCTATCGTCTATCTAGGTAGTTGCTTTCTTACTATAGAGCTCTGCTCCGTAGTCAGTATAAATTCTAGTGATTTTAAGGTTAAATTTAATATAGATCCAATTATAGTACCTCTATAAAGCACTAAGCCACTTATCCTTTATATAGACAGTATAGACTATAGTAAACCTTATATAGTCGTCAGTAAAAGATATATGGTATCTTTCACCTTTAAAGCCAACAGGGGTAATAGGTCCCACTAGATCCATATAGATAAATTAAAACGGTCGTATAGCTTATTCCTAGGGCGTTCTATTATACCTTTTTCTGGCTTTAAATTAAGCGCAGGGCTTACAGTATTTATTACTAACATTATTAAACTTAATACCAAGTTTACTTAGGTGGTATTTAAGGTCACTATAGTTAAGGTAGCTAAATCAGTAATGCCAAATAGGTAGGCTTTTGTCGTTTTTAATTGTCTAGAGGATTAATTCTAATAAGTAGTTACACTGCCAAATCAGGTAGAGTCGTTAAACTTTAGGTGCGTATCCTATCACCTTACTATTACATTTAAGTTCGTAAGTCTTATTATTAAAGAAGACGCCTATTTCCTCAAGTTAGCTTCTAGATAGTAGGTTTACTAGTAAATATAGCACATAAAGAACATTGTATAGAGTAAGCGTACTTCCATGGCTTCCATTAGGTAGTGCGGTTTATATAGAGACAGATCCTTTACCTACTAATTACGCTCTATAGGGACCAACTGTACCTAACAAGGTGTCGTTATTAACGTAGTTAAAAAGAAGTTTATAATTCTTATAGTAGTGGACGGTAGCGGCGGTATTATAGATAAAGTTATACCTGCTTAGTTAGGCTTATACTACCGCTGCTGCAAGCTCGCGTTATAGATTTGCTTCAGATTTAACTTAATTAGAGTGTTTATTAAGCTAAACAGGTAGCCCAGTTATCCTCTGCTTCTTCCTTACACGGATTCTATCGCCAATATTCTTTAGTACGTTTTCTGGGTTTCTCTCCCAGCAGTCTTCTTTATAGTGCGTAGTTCTATTATATTTTACACAGTTAGGGTATTTACACATTCCTACTAGTGCAATCTTTCTCTTTATAGAGGTACCGTCATTTAAACATACTACTAGTATAGTAGAAGCCTCTTAATTAAGCTTACTATTAAAGATAATAAGTTCCTTACCTAAGGCTTACGGGTCAGTATTTCCATACATCTAACTTATTCATTTAGTTGTTTTAAACTAAGCATAGTTAGTAGAGTTAATTCTATACAGAAGGGCCACTTGGGCAAGGAGTTCGTAGTTAATAGGTTGGTCCATTTTAATAAGGTAATTAAGGTTTAACGTAATATAGGAGACAAACTCCTTTACGTTATTAAAGTCTTAAACGCGTTTAGTAAAGAAGGTGGCCATAATATCAGTAATAGCTGCCGGATTAAGATCCTTAAAGCGTTCTTTTAGGGCCTTCCATTTTTCAAGTGCCCTTTCAGCATTTAACACAAATAGCTTATAGATATTACCAACGTTTTAGTTAATAAAACCGGCTGCATAGGCTAGCTGTTCCTTATATTTCTCCCGTTCCTTTACTAGGTTAACTAGTTTAATTTTTAGCTATTTACTAGTAAAGCCTAAGTCCGCCCATTTCTTCTTAATCAACTTAAGTGTAGGAAGAAGCCACAGTGGATTATTAAGGACCTACTCAATGTTTCTAGATTGGAAGTGGTTTTATATATTAATACTAAACATTAGCCAGTCTTCCTATCTAACAAGCCTTTAAATAGAGGCTTAGACAGTATATTCATCGCTTATATTAACAGAGCTTTATATAGTATGTAGTCTATAGGCCTTGTTAAGACAATATTATTAGATTGGTTTCCTTTATAAGTAGTGTTTATAGTATAGGTTTTAACTTAGTATATTCCTTAGTCGGTATAGGCAGTTCTAATAAGCTTCTTTTAATCTAACACTAATACGGTTATTATAAGGCTTTGTTCCTAAAACTCTATCATTCTATTTATAACGATAGTAAGGTTATCCACTAAATAAGAGGTCCTCCTAAGCCTCTAGTGCCGCTGTCTAATAACGGACTATATTAGGCTTATCCTTGGTAGGATCCTCTTATGCATTCGGCGTAGAGTCCGTTATTAGCAGCTATATAGCCGCTCATTATAGCATTGTAAGTTAGTTAAACGTTTAACAACTTTTTGACGCCTATATAGTAATATTGCAACAGTAATTATTGTTAACAATAAAGTAATTAGATTTAGCTCATCAGGCGCAAACCCAGGCTTATAACCTGTTAAATTAAGGTTATAGGGCTAAATCTCATTATATTGCTTATTTTCTATATAGGTGGTTAAAGAGATTTCAAGGAACTTCGACCGGCGGTCGAAGTTCTCTGATTGGTCAGATTCCTGCCAAGAGGTTCTCCCCAAGTCTCATCACGTGATATCGTTGCGGGCTTGTTTTCCAACACCTACCCCTACTAAGGGCTTTAAGGCCTTAACGCCAACGCCAAGCTCCGGCTTACCTATATAACTATATTATATATCCAATTCGAATCTTCTAATTAAGCTTTGTTTAACGCCAAAATTTAGTTCAATTTAATGTGGTATTGCGATCTGTAGAGCCTTAAGTCTGGTGGTGCATTTAGCCAAGAAATCGTGCACGAGCCAGGCGCGTGCACAAGGTGGCCCGCCACGTTAGAAGTCTATCCCACCTCGTGCACGGACCCACATTGTGTACGGTTCATCCTTACTAAATCAACTTTGCAACATAAAGCTATTCGCATCATATATATTATTAAATTGTTTAAATTTTTAGTAGATAAGGCTTTAGAACCTTCCAAATTAAGCTAGCTCTATCTTGCAGTTCTTAAGGTATTATAGCAGCCTCTTTTAGCGTTAAGGGCGCTAAGTAGCTAATTCTACTACTCTAACTTCCTAACTACTAGTAGTAGTAATTTCTAACTCTTCTAGAGCCAGTATTAAGTTATTTTAATTTCTCTTTGGCTTCTTTGGCTTCCTAAAGTTATTCTATAGCTACCTTTTAGCTTATTTAGCTTTCTTGGCTTTCTATATAGCAGCCTTTCTTACCACAGCTTCAGCCTCCTACTGCTCCTTATTCTACACACACTACTTGTCACGGGACGTAGGCAATGGCTACAGAGCGTATGTATTCAAGGAGTCTATAAGACGTTGCGCAATCGATCATAAGGATCAAGGGCGTAGGAAGGTGATATACTACACGTGGCTGACGTAAGCTATACGCGAAGCGTACGCGAGGGCACGGGGTTCCGCTAGGGAGTCTCCCATAAAGGCTCCTACGGCGGCGTTCCGTGACACTACCCCCCCTCTTACAGAGGCGGAGCTTCGGCGACGCTGTGGTTACTATATACATATAGAAAGAACGCTTAAGGCATAGAGAAGGAAAAGAAATAATGCTAAAGGGGTTGGTGGTGTGGAGTTCTGCTAGCTCTAATTATTAAATGGACCAATTAGGATTTTCCATCCCCGAGATAGAAAATCGCTATTAGCTTAGTAGAAGGCGGTAAGCTAAACTAACATCTTTACAGTCCGCAGCGTTATTGTGTAATAAGGCTTGGCACCCAAGAATTTAATTAATTAGATAACTTTAACTGGCGGTCGAAGTTCCTAAATATCTTAACAATTTTTTGGTTACTGTCACGGATTCCGACCGTAGCACCGCCAAGGGCTCGCCCTAGGCGAGCCTTGGCACCCACAGTATATAGAGCCACGGTGCCTTCGCACCTCTTTGCACCTTCGTGCAACATCCTGTTGTATACCTAGTCAATGCTACGACGTTCACAGAGCCTCCTGACCCCGTTCCGTGACAGTTACGTAATGGCAATCTACGGCAATCTAACGGCAATTTGCCCTTACGTGGCAGTATACAACGATTGAACTCTATAAGGGCTCCTATAGAGGATTAGGCACGAAATCTCTGCTTAGGCCCGGTTTCTGTAGATTCGCGTAGTAAAAGTCGCTGATTAGGTCCTTTGCATTTTTAAAGTCTTCCTATAGTTGCCATTCTAGCTGATCTATGTTAAATCCTGTATAGATAGCTCTATAGTAGAGCCGCCGTCCTCTACCTTTGCCAAAGTATTTAGAGTTAATAATTCGTTTAATAGTCCACTCCTTGTGGTTCTCATCTTCGTTCTCATCTCGGATTAGTACTAGTAGGGGTTTAGGCTATATCTGTCCCAGTAAGGGGTTAGGCTGGTAAAGGTATAGTAGCTATAGGTAAAATACAGGCCATATCCCACGGGTGGCTAGGGCCGGCAGGAGCTCTAGCTTATATACGGCTCCCCTATTAATAACTCGTTTAATCTAATAGGGGCCGAGGTTCTTATAATTAAGTAACTTTATAGGCCTCTGCGTAGAGATATTACGTGCATCTAGCTATACCTAGTCGCCAACACGCATCTCCGGTGGTGGCGTTCTATAATGGTCGGCGAAGTAGGCCTGCTTTGCTTAAGCCCAGGCCATTTCTCCCCTACAGTAGTCAAGTAGATTTTTTATACGGTCTGCATACTAGTCAGCAAGTAGCATCTTAAGGCGTTTTCTATATGGCAGTTTCTTATTAATAGGTTCTAGTGGCTCTATACTAGATTAGGGGTAATAACCCTTATTTGTAAAGAACGGAGTAAGTCTTGTAGTGGCTAAGACGTGGTTATTGGCTGCAAACTCGCCTAGTAGGAGGTAATCTACCCAGTTATCCTGGCCGTAGGCAACAACCTATTGTAAATACGCCTTTATACTGGCGTTAGCGTTTTCTAGCTGTCCCACAGTCTTATAGTAGAAGGATGTAGACATCTTAATAGAGATACTAAGACGTTAACAGATCCGTCTCTATAGGTTAGAGTTAAATTGCGTGCCCTAGTTAGACGTAATAGAGTCAGGTATCCTATATAGTCGGTAAACTTTACAAAGAAAAGCATCTGCGATGTCGTTAACGGCTATGCCTTTAGTTAGGACATAGTGACATTCCTTTATAAGTCGGCATATTATTATTAGGATGTTCTTATAGGTACAACCATACTATTTATAGGGTAGTAGGTCAGTAATAAAGTCTATAGCTATATCTGCCCACCGCCGTATAGGGATTGGTAGCGGGTGTAGTAGTCCTTAGTACTTAGTGCGAAAGGCCTTAGCACGCTTGCAGCCGTAGCAGGCGCTTATAAAGCGTTCAACTAAGTCTATTATCTTAGGCTAGAAGTAGTATCGGCTAAGGAGTTCGTAAGTTCCTCCTCTGCCTAGGTAACCGCTTAACCGGAGGTCGTAGGCCATCTAGATTAGTTGCCATTGTAGGTCTTCTAAATTAGGGATGAATAGACGGCCTCTATAGTAGAGTCTATTCTCCTTTACTTCTAAGGCTACTATATTAATTTGGCCTAAGTTTTGGAGGCTAGTAGGTAGCTTATGGGCGCTAGCAGTTTTCGCGGCAATAAGTTGGTGTAATAACGGGTTAATAGAGATATTATATACAGCAGTAATAAGCTCGTTAATTTTAGGGGGCGGCTTTAAGTCCGTAACATAAAGCTAAGGTGCGGATGGTTCTATTATAGGTAGTATACTAGAGGCTAGGTTCCTTGCTTTTAAGATTATCTACTATTAGAACTGATTATGGGGGTTATCCTCTAACTAAGGAAGATCTTACAAGCGGCGTATTAGGCTATTAGGTTTTATACCTTATACTCCCGGCCTATATACAATTTTAAAGTTAAAATCGGAGAGGAACTTATTTTAATATACTTGGCGTCGGTTTAGCTGCTTTATAGTTATAAAGTATTTAAGGTTGCGATAATCCGTGAGGACTTTAGTTGGCTAATTAGGTTCTACTAAGGAGAGTTCTGGTTAGAATTCTTTAAACGCTTATATAATTGTAAAAAGTTCTTTATTATAGATCTTATAGTTATACTCTTATAGTATAAGCTTAGACAAGTAGAATATAACTAAGTAAAGGAGACCGTTGTTGCCCATCTGGGAGAGAACGCCTGCGTTAATATGGTCTAAGGAGTCGGTTTTAAGATAGAGTTGTTGTCCTAATATAAAGTAAGCTAGAATAGGTGCTTTAGTAAAGGCATTTTTAAGGTCTTAGAACGCCTTCTCGCAGTCAGGCGTCTAGGTAAAGCGTAGGTGCGTTTTTCTTCCTTTTGCAGAAAGGCCCTTCGTTCGCATTATTGCTGTAAGTGGTGCTACTATGCTTAAGAAGTTGTATATAAATTTCTAATAGAAGTTGGCGAAACTAAAGAAGGCTTATACGTCCTTAATGCAGTTAGGGGCTTACTATTTGGTAATTATACGTACCTTCTTAGGGTCTATACGGACACCCTTAGTAGTAACAATTAGTCTAAGGTATTTTACTTCTATAACTAAGAATTTGCACTTCTTTAAATTAATATAGAGTCCTGCTTCCCTAAGGCGCTATAGAACCTTTTAAACGTGCTTAGTATACTTAGAAGGGTCGTTGCTGTAAATAAGTATATCGTCTAGGTACGCCGAGCAGAAGACGTCAAGATAGTCCTATAAGGCGTTATTAATATAGCTTTAGAAGGTGCCTAGGCCGTTGCACACGCCAAAGGGCATAATAGTATATTTAAATTGGCCGAAGCGTAATACGAATACGGTTTTCCATTCGTCGCCTTTCTGTATTCAGAGATGGTTAAAGGCGGCGATAATATTAAGCTTAGTATAGATTTTGGCTTAACTAAGCCGCTTAAGGGTCTTATATATAAGCGGTACTGGGTATCAGTTCTTAATTATAATAGCGTTAAGTCCTCTATAGTTAACGTAGAATTGGATACCTCCTCCAGGCTTCTTAGCGAGAAGGATAGGGGCGGCTGCTGGTAATATGCTAGGACAAATAAACCCTTTGTTAAGGTGCTTATTAATATACTTTTTTACAACTAGAAGTTCGTCTTTTGATATTAAGTAGGGTCTTTTATAAGGTAGCATTTTTCCTTATTTGATGTTAATGGCATAGTTATTAGGTTGATGTGGGGGAAGTATATCTACGCCCTTTTATGAGCACATGTCGATAAAGTCGTGGTACCTCTTAGGGAGGAGCTTGCGGAGTTCCTTATTAGTAAGTCCCTTTTTAAGCTTTATAAACTTCTTAAAGTCCAAGGTTAAGAGTTTATTAAATTCTATAGGTGTATTATCCTCTAGGAGGTCCACCAAATCTATTCTATTACTATAAAGGACATAATCCTGTTCTTTATCAAGTTCGTGTAGCTATAAGTAAAAGGCTGCTGTAATAACCTAGCTCTTCCTTTGTGCTATGCGATAGAAGGCTACGGCACTAACGTGGTAACAGTTGGTCGTGGGTAGTGTAATTAGAGGTTCTTTGGGTTAATATCCTAGGGAGTAGGTAGAGGCGGCTAGGCTATACCCTAGGTAGGTCTCTCTGCAGTAGTTAAAGTTAAAGGTTACTTCTCTTTTCTTCTAGTTAATAATGGGGTTATACTACTTAAGCTAGTTCATTTTAAGGATAATAGGGTAATTGGTAAGTAGTATAATATAGGCCTAGAGCTCTTCTTAGTGTCCGTTTATATCTAGGTAGAGTTGTGCCATATAAGTAATCTTTTATACAGTACAACTACCGTTAGCGAGTTGTAGGGCGCGGGCTTTAGTAAGGGGTAAGGTTAGTAGGTTATATTTATGCATAAATTAGGTATTTACAAATTTATCAATAGCTCCGTAGTTAATTATAGAACGGTCTTTATATTGTTTTTTAGCAGTTGTTCCTATTATAGGTAAAACTATCTATTTCCGTCCGTCTATTCTTACTAAGTTATCTATTAAGTAGGCCAATATATAGATCCCTCTATTATTAGGGTGTCCTAGCTCGCGACTTAGGGCTAGAACTAAGCATTTCCCACTACTTCCGCTGCTGCTGCTTCTTTATCTTGTACGGTAATGGTACGTAGCGAGGTATTCGGTGTTTAAGGTATAAAGTTAGGTATTAGGCAGCGATTACCAAACCTAGCTATTAGGCAGTTTGGGTTTTTGTAATAATAGCCTTTTTAACAGCATCTATAGCAGCGCCCTAGCTTTTGAAGTAGCTTACGCTTTCCATCTAGGAGTTTACGTAGGAAGGTTAGAATAGAGAGGTTAATATTAGCTCCGGTAATAGTATTAGTAGTAGGCGTCGGTGACCTAGTGTATATAGGTATAGTTAGTCCGGAGGGCTTTTGTATAGAAGCCTTTGGGTAAGGGTTAGCAGTAGAGATCTAATTTAGCCATCGTTCAATCTTCCGTAGGGCTGCCACTATGCTGTAAACGTTATTATAATTATAACTAGCGGTAGCGTAACTAAGACGATAGGTAACCTTTTTAAGGAGGTCTTCCTGGTCTTCAGCGTCGTCTTAGAAGAGGACTCTAGTGTATTCCTAGAACTTAACATAGAACTCGTTAAATAACTTAGTGGGACTTATCTTTAGGGCGCGTAGTTTGGCTTAACTGGTAGCTACTAGGTCGTGGTCGCGATATATTAGGTTAAGATTGTCAAGGACCTTATAGTAGAACTACTACTTCTAGGGGCTATTGGTCTCCCATTAGGCAAAGAGTCTATTAAATGGGGTACCCTTTATACGCCTAATAATATAACCAATCTTGGTATCCTTCTTAGGAAAAAGGTAGGCGCTCTAGGTTAGTTTTTTACAGATTTGCATCTTCTAGTAGCTATATTCCTTGCGGTCTCCCTAGAAGACTAGAGGATTAGGGTATTATATATTAGACCCCATAATTATAGCTTAAGTTTAGTTGCTGTTATAGGGGTTATCCCTGTTAGGTAAAGCTGCTCGACGCTAACTTTTGGCCAAGTATTAGGTGGGTAAGGTTACCAGAGGCGTAGGGACTTAGGTGGTGTAGTATATAGTAGGGAGGTACTTAGCATCGTTACAGATATGCTTGTTAAGCTAAGACTATAGGTATTTAATTATACCCTCCTTCTTAGTAACCTAGGCAATAAGTACAATCTTAGCTTTCTTTAATCGTTAAACGTTGCGCTTAGATATACGGAGGTCATCTTTAGTCTCTTAGCGTGTATTATTAGCAAGTGCCTCACTAGCTTATAAGTCTTAGATAATATTATAATCTTAAGTAGCACGCAGTTCAGCTCGCGTAAGCTTTAGGTAGTAGTTCTATAGAAGGTGGTAGTATTTATTAGGTTTTTATACTACCATTTATACAAATATCTCAGCGTCTCGTATTTTAATCTCAATAGGTGGCTGCCCTTCTAGTTGCTTTTCCGTGGCTATGTAATTAATAAAGGATAAGACGTCACCAGTGTCTATCTTATTAAGGTTATCGCTGTAGCCACCTATATTAATAGGGGTGTACCTATCCTGCTAGGCTGGTTAACTCTTATCGTCTTTAAGGTAGTGCTGGGTGCTTAGGGGTACTTATAGTTGTAACTCTTTTAAGCCGCTAGGCTTGCCCTTAAGGGTTAAGGCTAGGGTTAATAAATTAAATTCTCCTAGAATTAATTGGCGTTGTAGGTTAGGTTAAGGTATTAGGTTACTCTTTGGGCTTAACATAGTGGCTAGTAAGGAATATCGTCTTACTATCATAGTGCGGAGGTTGCTCGTAGACACGCTGCTTCTGGCAGCGCCTACAGTATCGTAGAGACGTAGAATTGGTCATAGGCTAGGTGTCGGTGGTAAAAAAAAAAAAGGGCGCAATGTAATGTCACGGGACGTAGGCAATGGCTACAGAGCGTATGTATTTGAGGAGTCTACAAGACGTTGCGCGATCGATTGTAAGGATCGAGGGCGTAGGAAGGTGATATACTACGCGTGGCTGACGTAAGCTGTACGCGAAGCGTACGCGAGGGCACGGGGTTCCGCTAGGGAGTCTCCCATGGAGGCTCCTGCGGCGGCGTTCCGTGACACTACTCCTTCTATTATTCTACTAAGCGCCTCTTCTCTTCCTTTTATAGTTAATATTAAATCTTTTTATCGTCTTTAAGCCTTTAATTACGCTCCTTGGCTTTCTATTATTCCTTCTAAAGCTTATAAGCTTGCTCTACCTTTTTAGGGCTATAAAACATAGCCCTACTATTGTCTATAGTAGCAAGCTGGTAAAAAAGTAGTTTATAGTGCTGGCGCTTCTTCTACTTATTTTATAGAGCTTGCTAATAGCCTTTAATTCGCGATTTAAGGATAATATTTATTAATACAAGGCTCTAAATCGTATTACTTAGCTCCTTAACTCTATGGTTAAAAACGTTAAAAATAACTTCCTTAAGCTTCTTCTTAATCCTTATCTAGTTAGTAGCCGTTAATACTAACTTAGAGGACTTACTTAATAAAGGCCTATTCTTTATAGAAGCTTCCTTTATTATAAACTTATCTAATATAACCTCTGGCTTAAAAGGGTAAAGGCCAGTCTTTTCCTACCCACTATATATATTCTTTTCTATAAAAGCTTGATTATAGGCCGCCCAGAATAGTTAAAAGAAGTCTCTCTTAGTAAGATATAAATAACCTTCACTATTAAGTGTAAACTGGTTTAATTCCTAGCTATAGAATATAATAAGTGGCAAAAAGAGGGAGACGTTAAGAGGCTGTAGCCTATATATTAAATAAGGTAGGTAAACAGCTAGAAGGATCTTATAATTATAGCAGTAGTTAATAAACCTTATATTAATATAAGAGCCATAGCCATTAATAATCAGTAGCCTCTAGCCTCTCTCTTAGCGCGCCTTCTACTTTATTTTGCAATTAAATATAGTAGTAAGCCATAAATAGCCTAGATTATTATTTATCTAACCTATAGGTAATAAAGAGAAGAAGCAGCTATGTTCTTTAGGGTTATAATCCTATAGCTATAAGTCTTAAATATTGCCAGAAACCCCTTAGTAAATTAGACTAGAAAAAAGGCTTATTTTATTAATATAGATAGTTCCTATAATTATAATCCACTCTCTATTACTATTTTAATTAATATTATTAACTCTACTAGAGTTAAAAGTGGTTTTAGAAAAGATCCTTTTTAACTTCTTACGGTAGCTAATAAGGAAGCCCTTCTTATCTATATTATACGTATTCTTAGGTAGTATATTATACTTTATAATCTTCCTACCTAGAAGCTTAGAATATAAGCTATAATATAGCGCCAAATTAGCCTTTTTCTATATAATATTAATTAAAGTAAGATATCCTAATTTAAGCTTATCTTTATGGGCGACCAGCTAGCGTGTTAGCTAGTTATGCCCTAGCTACCTTCCTATAATCTTAGCTGCGATATTTTTAACCATTACAACTGTAGGAGGAAGCCCGCGTTTAGTAAGATTATTAATATATTTAATAAGCACTTTTAACTATATAGTGTTAAGGAATTATATTAAATTATAGCTTTTCTCTCTAAAGCGGATAACCTTATTCTAGTGCCTAAAGAAAGTGGACCGGTTAATTTTATACATTTTTGCTGTTGCAGTAATATTCGGCATATCTTAAAGCCTTAAATTAGCAAGTGCGGCCTCCATAGCAGCTGTAGTTATAGTCTATCCCACCTCGTGCACGGACCCACCTCGTGCACGGTGCAACCCCACCAAAAATTTGCATTTTTAAAATAATCAAAGTTATCAAAAATTGCTGCTATACTTCTTGTGCTCGCCTCACTTTTAAATGTTGCGACGCTAATCTAGCAATATATCCAAAAGTATACTAGCAAAGAGCTAAGCACAAGTCAAAGCCCAATCAAAGCGTGAATACTCTGGCAATAGTGAATTTCCAGGTTCGAAAAGTCGTAAGCAGGTAGTGTACGGCAATGCGGGCACTGCGCAACCCCCGCTCCGTAGGCGTTTTCACTGCTCCTAGGAATCAAATCTGTTAAAACTATTAGCAGTGATTTATTATACGAACCTGTAATTCTATATGATTCGGTGGCAACCAGCAGCGGCTTAAACATAGTACCGAAGTAGATAGATAGACTTCATAGAGAACGAGAAAACAACTAGGTGCATGCGCAAAATCAATCAATATTTGGTCCAGTAGCTAACATCTTTGAAAACCCCTATCATTATTTAAACGTTCTTTAATTAACTTATACAACCATATATTTAATAAAACGATATTACTAATCTTGTTTCTATGCTAACTGTAGCATATAATCCTCCGATAATACCTCCTATAAGTTTAAATACCTTTAGGGTACTGCTTGTTCTTTAAGATGCTATTTAATGCAAGCTTAACTAGTTGCAGGTTAATAGTGGCGTGCCAAAGCAGCAGCAAGAGCAAAACCTCTCCTATAACCCCATTCGCTGCCATCTTACAATATCCCTCTACAGTAAATCCCGCATATCCTACATGGGAAAGGACGTTCATCTATATACGTTCGACGGTGTGCTTACAGTTGTAAGCTCGTGTAAACTTTTTAGAGCACATAGGGCATTAAAAAGCAGATGGCGTCTTTAGCTTACAAGCGCTCTTCAAGACTAAATTAGACGTAGGGATAACCGCTGGCGGGGAATTCCGATAGGAATTAGACTTCTTCTTCCACAGATAACCCATAGTAGTCTGCCATATGCCTGTCTAAATATTTCGTTGTTGTATATCCGAAAGCGGCCATCTGACAACCTTTAATAGTATAGCGGTATGCGCGATCATGCTTTGATACTGGAATAGGTCTCACATGTTTGGATGGTAGATGGTATTTTGCATGCATTTTTTTTTAAACCATGATGAGAGCGGCCGGTGGGAATCTTAACTTACTTTCTATGTGAATATATTTGGGATGAGGTGTCAACCGGGATTTGAGCTTATATATTGTCCTAATTGGCGCTGCCAATAGGACTGGTTCTTTTGGTGCCTAGTTGGGGTCGACATGAGGAACCATTTGATGACTGCGCTGACTTTCTGCTGCTGCTGTGAGATCATTGAGGCTGCTTATACTGATGATGTTGATCTGCCTTAATTGACCTTAGATAGTGTCCAAATATCATCGGATTCAACTAGCACGCCATGGAGGCTTCGAAGAAGTAGGTATTGCACCGGCAATAACATCAGTAGTGAGGACTTGGGTTAGGTAATTAAGCGGACAATATGAGCTCTATTTTGAAGTTAGACTCTATCTAGTAGCAAGCTTTAGTGAACTTACTAGTCTCATTCTGCACATTCAATTCGGCCGTATCTTCAATTGCGAGGGGAGTAGAAGCAATAGATCCGCGACGTCTACAAGCTACTAAAGAGCTTAATTAACGCGTAGGTTAAGAATTAAATAAGGAAGGAGTAGCGGAAGAAGCTCTACTATATGGCTGGTAGGCAAAGTATAAGGTCCATTACATTTTCCTATAGTAATAAAGGTTAACATTTAGTGGAAGAACGCTTTCATGAGTTTAGAGAAAAGCATACTAATTAGTATAATACCTTAGAGTTTCCCGCCCGAGTTTTAGCCAAAGATCCAAGGGTCCTCAACTATATCAACAGCTTGTTGCTAGCAACGCTGCCTGTTCGCCACGCTGGGCCCCTATCACCTTGTACATGGTTCTAGGGACGGACTGGGTGTTGGGAGACGATGCAAAGGGCTAGATGCATTCATTGGTGGTAACTGTGAGTTGTCGTAATACGAATGTCTAGAGAGATCTATCTTTGGAGCCGTTTACGAAGCACTATCTTAAGGACTCTGGGGTTAATTACTGAGGGAATCCTGACCACGACAAGCAAGGATTAATGAATCATGACTGCTTCGAATGCACGGGCATTACCAGCGGTAGGAATCGCTCGCGGACGTAGTATTGTGGACATGGGAGTATACGGTTGATATGCTCGGTCACGTTGGTTGAGAGGATCCAGTTCATAGCCAGCGGGCTAGTTTGCTAATGGGGTCTACAGCTTCGGGATTAAGATATTTGAAATAGTGAAACTATACCCCAGCCACCCAATTCACCGAGTTGCGCCGGCGTACCGCCTTCCGTGGGGTTTGAGGTAACAAGCGCTGGCTGTGGGTTTTGCTCTGTGATATTGATTACTTAGCTTTTCGATAACAATGGCGAGTGGGAGAGAATGCTAGTTGACAAACCCCATTTACGAGGCTAGATACTGAAGAGAGGAGGGTAGTGGCCGAGGTCTGGTAATTTGAGAGACTGGGCCTTGATGCGATCGGTGCCTCCTCCTGACCCAGGCGGTATATTTACGGGACCTGTCGAGGTCTTAAAACGTAATTCCAAACAAAACAAGTATGATAGTCTTTGGAATGGGGTTACTTTAGGTTGTAAAGGTGAAAACTGCGCTGAGTGTTCACGTTTTTGAACCTTAAACTGGAAAGAGCCTTGAACTTTTAGATAGCCTCGGAATATTTCCCTCTTTGAATATTATTTTCGAGCTACTTATGAAAGCCTTGAAGCATCTCAGTTGACAAAGCCAATCACGACAATCGTTCTTTAACCGCGTGAACATGAGACCGAGGGATGGTGATTGCATCGCTTGGAGATGGGGTGAGAAGCACGTGCTAACAGACTGTTAACGAGAAAAAGGGAACAGGGGTAGGAACATACAGCACTGAGTAGACAGAGCGGACGTAGCAGAGCAAGTATTTCACGGCAGACAGGAGTGTCAATCAAGCAACCAGAACACCAACATTTGATTTTACTATAATATTTTGATTCCTTCGATATCGTCCAAGCTATGTAAAACAAACGCCGTATGTGCTTCCAATTCCTAGGCTCCGTAGGTCATGCTAACTGAATCTGCTACTTCATGCCATAACCCTAATACACTGCGAGAAGTGAGGTGGAGGAGAGGTCAAGATGTTCGGCGTAGAGCGTTACAGGTCGTCCAGGAGGGTGATGTCGTGGCTGAGGGAGGGGAGATGAAGTATTCTATTGTTGGGTTGAAGACGACAGAAGAGAGAGACAGGTGATTTGAGAAGAAAAGGAATTGGGTATCATTCTCTTCCACCGCTTTACATGCAGGCGGCACCATCTTTAAGGTTGTTAGCGGGGTCTGGGAACAGGGCTGCACGGGTGTGAAAGGGGAAACGTACCGATACCGATGACCTTGCCGTTGACCCACTCACCGTCCTGAGAGGCGAGGAAGCAAACAACACGGGCAATATCGATGGGCTGGCCGACACGGTTCATTGGGCTCCACGTGGCAGCATACTCATCAACTTGGTCGTTGTTCATCTTGTCACCTCCAGGGATGTACTCCTTGCACACGGCGTGGTACATGTCGGTCTTGATGCCGCCGGGAGCAACGCAGTTGACGGTGATCTTCTTGTCACCGCAGTCTGAGACCCGTTAGCAGCAGTTAAGGGTTGTGGGGTTCCGAAGCATGCAGGGCATGAAGCGGTGAATTTTTCTGCTGGGAGTCAGGGGTAGACGCACCGATGGCCATGCAGCGCACGAAAGTCTCAATTGCGCCCTTGCTTCCGGAGTACAAAGTGTGCTTTGGCACGCCCTTGGCCTGGCCGGTGATGGAGCCCATCAAGATGATGCGGCCGCCAACTTCCATGTGCTTGTAGGCCTCACGGGCGACGAAGAACTGGCCACGAGTGTTGATGCTCATGACACGGTCATACTCCTCCTCGGTGACATCTTTGAGATGGCCGAAAGAGACAACACCAGAGTTGGAGCAGCAGATGTCGAGCTTGCCGAAGCGGGCAACAACCTCATCCATGAGCTTGATGGTCTCGGCGACGTTGGCAACGTTGGCCTTGACGGCGATTGCATCGCTGCCCATGGCCTTGATCTCCTGGACGACCTTCTCAGCAGCCTCGGAGCTGTTGGCGTAGTTCACGGCGACCTTGGCACCACGGCGGGCGAGCTCCAAAGCCATCTCCTTACCAATGCCACGGCCTTTTTGGACATGTTAGAGATGCCACTATTGCAGTTCTGGTGATTCGGTTAACTTGCCTGAACCGGTGACAACAGCGACCTTGCCCTCCAAGCTCCAGCTGGGCACGGATACGGGAACGTTTCCTCCTGCCATTTTTGATGTGATACGAGATGGTCTGTGTTGATTGGGAGATTGATAACTGGAATGTTTGGAAGGCTTCTTGGTGACTAGTTACTAGATGGGATAGAGAAAGTGGTGATCTGGTGGTTACGAGCGATACAGCAAAGCCATATATAGTCGGTCTCAAGCGGAGAATGGAATCCTAACTGTGGTTGCTGTCTACGGGCCATCCCCAAACTCTACCGCTGGGCTCTCCGTTGCGAGCCTCTCCCGTAGCCCCTGGTGTTCTGCGGGGCAGAAAGAGCTTCGGCATTGGGCGGGGCCGAGCATATATTGGGCTATTTTCGTCATGGCGAAAGTTTCATACCGTCAGCTAGAGATCGGAATGCGACTTAGCCATTTGGCCCGCAGTCAACGGGCGGGTGAATGGTTTGCTGTGGTGGGTGTTTGTTTGGGGAGAAGCAAACAAATCGGTGGTGATGGGGAGCGAATGGGCGGGCCGGAGAATGGCTCGGGGAGTCGGTGGGATGCAGGTGTGGCAGGGAAGCTTGGGTGCAACCGCGCGCAACCTCTGCCCAAGGGGTCCCCGATGGGCATTGAGCGCTGAGGCTGCTGGCAATGGCAATGGCACTTATTCTCGGATTTTTTTTTTGGGTGTGGCAGAATGGGAATTTGATGCGATCGATAAGATTATCTCGGTGCAAGTATTCTTGGGTGTTATGGTCAGCAGCAGCTGCACATCATGCCTTGATGCTTGATCAGCATGGCGAGAGCAAACGTAGCTTCACAACCACGCTGCCTTCGCCTTCCCTCTTCTCCCCAATGCCGCCCCAATTCCAGCGATTTCGGATTGGCCCTGAGGGCTCCCCATCGCCTTCACGACGGGGAGAGGTCCGGGAGCTTGTCCGCCGGAAGGTGTTGGCTCGTTGTGGCAGGCCGCCGTGTTCGGCTCCGCACTCCATCGGACTGCGCGTAGAGCTCAATCACTCACCCTCGACATTCTCGAACGAGCTCTCCAGTTTACCTTGTGTCATTCATTTCCTCAATCATCCTGTTCAGACCTGGGGACAAGGGCTGGAAGGCGATCTTGCACTGTTACGAGACTTAGGCATCTACGCTCATTCTCTAGCATTGTATATTTGTACTTGAGCTAGTCAAATATTCACAGCGTGACAGTGCCATTGAGGCATAGTGTTTTCCAAGCAGGCATCAAGCGTCAAACATCAAGTATTGACAACACGGGAATATCCTGCTGCATTGCATTGAAGGGTCTAAAACTATCGTAGAAGGCGAAGCACCTGCGTCGCAGGCGCCCCGGATTAGGGATATTAAAACTAATATCAAAATCCTGGGTCGAGGCTGCGGACGTTTGCCGCCCCGCTGCCAGTACTGGGGAAGTATTCTACGCTTCCGTTATCAACGTTAGGGTCCCTTATTGGGCCGTTCCGACATGCAGCGGCGTTGTGATGGTAACCCTACATGTGTAGCTCTCAAAGCTTGACAGCTTCCCTGCCTCTGAGAGGGTACAGATGTGGCTCACGGAAGAGCCGTTGGCAACGGTATGGTTTCAGCAAGCAGCATCAGGACAGAAAGGGCAAAGACGGGACCACCATCTGCAGTACGGCGTGACGAACTCGCAGCAAGGCAGAACGATGCCGGTTTGCACGGTCCAGTTAGCCCTAGGAATCTCGGGCTTGTCAGGGAGAGATCTCCACGAGGGTAGTGGCGCCTGAATAGAAGCCGTCAGGGAATCCTGGGCCGCGTAAGCAAACGTGCACCCTCCGGACCGATGACATAGGAGGTACGGTAAAAGAAGTCTTGGTACTGGAACGCAGACATGTATATAGATAGAAAGCTCGAGGTCCCCAACCAAGTCCCCACGGGACCCCGCCTCCTGAACCAATAATCTAACCAACTCCCCCTTCGATGCTATTACGAAACAGAAAAAGCATTAACTTGCATATCAAATGGCCGTTAGTCGTTCATGCGCCCTCTTGATAAAGGACGGTCCCAAATCTCCTTTTTCCAAAGGTGTACTGTACCCCGCTCAAGTCGATAGAAAACGCCAACCGAACACCTTGTGACCGATAAGACGAATTGATCATCCACCACCATCATGAAAATACGACCCAAGAATTACATCAAAATACTATACATTACTCAGTCTTCACTTGCCGACTAGAAGAAAACACCGCGTTCTTTCAACCATCACTTCACTGTGATGGTATCAAGGGCCGATGGCCGGGCGGGATGAATCGGAACGAATTAGTGGCACCACCGGGTAGATGCTCGGGACAATGAAAGAGATGAAGAAGGGACCGGAACCCCTCTGGGAACCTTCAATGCGCTCACCCCCGCGCGAGCCTCTCGAGCTTGCCCCGGATGCCGTCTGAGAAGCGGGTCGCCACACCCTCATCGACGACATCAATACAATGAGAGAGGACCGTGAACGCATGGTCCATCGGAATTTGAGACCCGTCTCTCTTGGTTAAAGTAGGGACACCCTCCCTCTTCGTCAGGTACCGCACGATCAAAGGATGCTCCGCTGGCAAGGCATCGACGGCGAAGGACACGCTGGACGCGGGAAAGAGCCCCGAGGAAGGAGTTACTGACTCGTTATGCGTTAGGCTGTCCGTCCACAGAATTAATGCCACTCGATAGATTGCCCCTGGCCACCAGGGCGGTCGGATGCCCCTGGGCATCGACCGCACCAGACGAAGGATCTGGCCACAGTGGAAAATAGCCTCTTCAACGTCGGCAATGCATCGTTTGTGAATCCACAGGAGCTGCTGGTATGTGCCGTCGAAGCCTTCCCGTCTGGCAAGACGCTCTATTTCCGGGAAGTTCGTCACGGCATTTAGGCTGATGAGGTGGAACATAACGAGGTTTGCCTGCATCATGGCACACATGGGGTTCGCCTTGATGTATCTGTCGGCGAGGTCATACCACCGCTGAAGCAGGGCTTGCACCTCCTCAAGGCGGACACGTGTTGATGCAGCTGTAACTGCTCTGGACCGCTGGCGCGAAGCCATGTTATCTGAGAAGCAGCTCAAGAGCTGGCAGTACTGGCACACCAGGGATTGCAAGGGATGAAGAAGAAGTCTCAAATGGAGAGGAGCAAGCTCAATGCCCTGGGCAATGATTTCGTCATCCAAGAAATGACGGAACAGATCACGAAGAGATAAAGGACGAGTCCCAGCACCGACGGAAGAATAACCCCCGGAAAACTCATGGACCTGGTTGAAAATCTCGGACCATTCCGATGAGGATTTTGCCTGCCATAGACGATCCGCATCTGGCATGGGCGCGCCGAACTCAGTGACTGAGAACAGGGGTGCAGCATCGTGGAACAGGGAGAGATCCTGATCGACCATGACCCAGGAATATATCAACCTATGTTTTGTAAGTATAATTGCGATCACGTGACGCGCGTTGTCGCCAATCATCATTATTTATCGGGACTCACCTGCTCCTGCTTTCTTGCTGGATCCAGTCGCTCCACAGTCCCTCTGTCGTTCCCCTAGCGTTGAGTTGTGGCGTTGGAGCATGTCGCGGTTCTAAAACGCCAGAATGCCGCAACATGGCGAAATACATACCCCGTTGGCCCATGGCAATGTCCATCTGCCACTTGTCGCCACTCCACGCCGCTTGCACCGTAAACAAAAGGGCTGACCGAAGAACAATCGGGTCCCCGGACATGATTATGTTCTTTTCGATTAGATCGAAAAGGGAGATTCGGCAAGCCTCCGTTAATCCACCCGTCAGCCACCGCGCCTCAACCGATGGAATTACCATTGCACCTTGTGCAATCATCATTAAAATTAATAAACTTGATGCTTTATCATTATAACATTGCATCAATTCGTTCGCGTCGAGGGTACCTCGCGCAGTTAAAGGATAATAACGCTCGAAACTATTGGCGTAGGAACGAAGGAAATACTCGAGTACACGAGCCGGCGGCAGGAGAACGAAATTAGAGCCCGTCGAGCTAGGTGATTCGCCGCTTCCAGGCGAGCCACTCATGCCCTCTTTATGGATATCCAAGGCTTTATGCAGAAACGTCTGCGTGATGGCGAGCAATTTGTCTCGGGTACTCTCGTGCAGCTGCATGACGGTGAGTCGTTCTCCGGATGCGAAGTCCGCTTCGTCCCAGGACGGCCTCCAATTGCTCCAGCCTTCGTGGTTCCTCAGACTCTGCTCCAACCTTTCCAAGTTGAGTCTGGCTGTTCTTGGGCATGAGCTGGACGGAATAGGCGGTGTGCAGCGAAAAACTGTCCACCCATCTTGTGCAGCGATGATCGCCCCAAGGTCGGGAACTCCCGAGTCACTGATGGACGGGTGCCTGTTAGACGGGTAGAACATGGCAGCAGAGCTACCAAGCTCGAGATCTGAAAATGTACCATCCATTCTGGGCGTTTGGATTGGTGTCTGAACTGGAGGAAGAGCCTGGGCCAATTCTGGAATCATGCCCAAAAGGGTTTCCCCATGGCTGGGCATGCCATTCATATCCAAATTCATGTTTGCGATCAACATAGGATCGTTTCTTCCCATTGGGTCATATTCTGGAGGCAGCTGCATCTGCGTCCAATCCATAATGAATCGTGGGCTGGCACCGTTTTCTGAGCCATCCCTGCCTGTTCGCATGAAGTCATCGTAGCCTGACATTGGCGTGTGCTGGATGAATCCGTTCACCGGAGTTGGAAGTGGCGAGATAACAGTTGGAAGGACGGGTGGTTGCGGATTGGGAGGACTCTGATCGAAAAACGGTGTTGGAGTTGGACCATCCACAGTATTAGGCGGTTTCTCGTCAGGAGTCCGGTTCGAATGCTGCGGCTGTTGCTGCTGCTGCTCGGCCTGAGCCTGTTGAGGCTGTGGTGAATTGGTATTCGAGCCGTTCTGGTTCTCGTTATTGGCGCCATGCTCAGAGGAACTGCCACTTCCGGTCCCTTCTCCCGGTGGAACAATTCGATTGACGTTCTTTGAGGCCCGGCGGGTCGGCCTTAGGGTGCAACGAAGGTTTCGGCCAGCACATCGACTGCAAGGGAACTTTTTATCGCACTTGGTTTTCGTTTTGGCGCAATTACTGCAGGCGATTGGTGTCCTGCCGGCGGATTTGGGTATCATTCCATTATTGGCCGGTAAGCCTTCTTGATTATTAGAATCTCGTCCATGGACGGTGTAGTGACGTTGGAGAAGATCGCTGACACGAGTATTAGTGAAAATCGGCGTGAAATTGGGCGTTATTGGAGCTGTGAAGCCGTCTGAGCAGGCATAACGAGACTTACCGACGAGCGAATGACATATGACAAGTAAAACATTTAAAAGGCTTCACATTAGTGTCTAGAACGAAAGAATCATGTTAGCAATGCACCCAAAGGGCGAGAAAACGTCAACAGCTGGCGGAAGGCGAACGTACGAGTGAGAATGTGCCTCTCCAGGTGCTCGTCTCTGGTAAACGACTGGCCGCAGTAGGTACAGAACACCATTTTGGGCGCCTGATGGACGGGGTGGAAGGTTTAGAAGCTTCTGAGGGGTCGGCGGGAGTTCTGAGGAGGTTGGCGGGAGGGTATCAGTAGCAGATTGGGCAAGGGTGTATGGGATAATTAAAAATGGATATGGAAACGAGGGAAAGGGAAATATTAGCTGCAAGGTGTACCAGTGTCATGGAGGTGGAGCAGCGTGGAGCAAGGGCCGTGGGATGGTTTGATATTTTATCTGGGCAGGGAGCACAAAAGCAGGCTGTGTGGGCTTACTGCTGAGGTCAAGCTGAGAGTTTAATCATTACATCTTCACCTAGAATCGGTTTTGCGCGAAATGGGGGCTGGATACGGCTAGCTAGCTAATCATCCAATCACGCTTGTGCATAATCAAGAAATATATGCACCGAGCATCAGAGTCGAGTTTGATGGTGCTCCCGTTACATGCGGCGCCAGGCGCTTGGAAAGCATGTGCTCCACTATGATAGACGTGACATGGCTGCGATGGCTTACCTACTGCGGTCGAGAGCGACGATAAGGAGGACATGGTTCAGTACCTTCTCGTAGAAAGATCGTCCGTGGGCTAAGAGCCCCTGCTCAACCGGTGTCGAGAAGGGAACCCTGCAGACTCTCCAAGAGGAAAGCGTCAGTACACGGCCACTCCATGCCGATGATGATTAGTCGATTGCTGGCTATGAGGGGAAGCTTGGGGCGTGCCCAGCCTATCAGGCCCCCAGGAAGCACGGAAGAACCTTGGGGCCTTGGAGCTGCTGCTGCTGCTGCTGCCCGCCATAACAATAGGCATCGCGAAGTTGCGCAGCGAGGCGTGGGCCGGCGTGTGTTGGGAACCACAAACCTGGAGAGGCCCTTCCTGGCACTCTGGCAGTCTAGAAGTGTAGCAGTCTAACCATTCCGGCGCAGCAATCGTGTGGCGGCATTACAGCAGGCGGGCGGTAGGGCCAGTCGAGAGCGCCCGCTGAAGCCAGAGGTACCCGCCAAATGCCAAATCCATGACGAAGCCCTTTCGTGTTTGCCAGGAGGAGCCAACAACTGTCCCCAGCCGTGTTGTACGAAGCCACCCACGCACCAAGCGCAACAGATGCCTCGTCTAAGGCGCTGTTCCTGTGCAGCGGCCGCCCTAGATTGCATTTTCGATAAAGCCGTCTCAGCGCGCCATGGCCCTAACCCCAACTAGCTCGCGTGGCATGCGTCACAGGCTTGTCGCATCTATTATTACACTACTGCCAGGATCAAGCTGCTAACGCACTCAGGCGGGGCCAGAATGAATACGATCGACGACCCAAGCTTTCCCTCGTCGACGGTGGCTTCGGAACATTTTTGTGCAATCAGCCTTGCAAACTGTACAGGGCATCCGCGAACCGCCAGCTGACGTGGGCCCAAGAGCCCCCCAGCCAGCCTGACCGCATAGCATAGCACAGCACGCCGGGAGCGCCAGACCCCACGAGAGGGCGTCGCATTGCCGCACCGGCATGGTGGTGACTGGCGGAGGATGGGATTTGGGGGGGGGGGCACGTACCGCTGCTCACGTTGGTCTTGCCCATGAGGCTCGCTCGGCTCTGGCAGGCACGGTGCAGTCTGACAAGAAAAGAGTAAAAGGAGTGCGCTGGCAGCGACTGTGGATGGGGGCTGCCTGAGACCTCCCTAGGGAATAAAGATCAACCGGCGATCGGTGGGTGCACACCTGGGTACGGGCTGGATGACAGAAACTGACCGCTGCGTCGTATCATATGGCCTGCCAGACTAAAGCATGCAGCGCTCACAGAAAAGCATGCTGAATCGGGCAATTGTGGAGAAAGCGATCCACACCAAAAGCTGCAGATCTCCATCGCTTACGGTAAACCTAGATGCGGATCAGATTGACTCGCTCTCCGTTTGCGGAAATGGCTGGGCGACGCCCCTGAGCAGAGGCTGCCCGAGTCAGGCGCTACCAACAGCTTAATCAGATAGACGAAAGTATTTCGACTCCTAGGTACGAAACGGTACTTTCGAAACATCATCCCGCGTCGAAACCCAAACTATTGTTTCAACTCTACCACTTCCAGTCAAATTTCCCTTAAACCGCTCCTGAAATCGAAATTGCACCTCCATCTCTCAGCCGTTATGCACCTCGTCTGTGAGCGTCTTTTGCTGGCTCAAGCCCCCAAATAGGTTAGCTAACAAGTCTTACGAACGTCGTATGTCCGCTCTGCGATTAAATCCGAGGCCCAATTTAAAAGCACACTCGTAAAATTCGCGCGGACAAAGCGAGCACGCTACGTACCGTGGCCAATGCACAGCTGCCTAGGAATCGTGTCAATTCTCATCATAAGGCCGCCACGGTACGAGTACATTCTAATGTTTCATGTCTTAGCTTTGAAGCCTCCCGATAGGTCGATGTGTGACTCGGCATCGTCTCGACGGTGAAACTGATTGGTCAGCTGCAAATATCAATAAACTGTGTATCAAAGGCTCGATACGTGGTGCGCTTAAAGAAAAAGGAGAGGCAAAGTAAATTGGATAATTTTGGTGGACAGAGGCGCTAGAATTCGTCGGGCCGATAGCTGCTGGCGATAGGACGGACAGAGAGCTACTTGCTCTACCTGAGTGGACGATGAGACCTGTATGGCCGGCGAGCGCGAAGGTTCGACTGGAATTCGGATCGTACCAAGCCCATCTTGGTGAAAATCTCTTGCAGCAGAGTGGAGAATAGAAATTCCAAATGACCCCATGAATTGTTGAATGGGGTGCTTCCGTTCCTTCCCCGTTCCTTCCCCGTTCTTGCAAACCCGCGGATTGGTGTTGTGCACCGCCACATGGCTCCAGCCTGTAGCAAGGCCAACTGCCGGGTTTTCAAAATCCTGCATAAAGAAAAGCATGGTGGTCAATGGATGGGGAAGAGACAGCACATCAAAAAAAATATCTAAGATAACGAAGAACCACATCGGCACGGCGTCGCAGGCGGCTGTTCTTGAAGTACATGTATACTTCGGCAGGCCTGCACGTTCCAGTTTTAAATTTCCGCAACCATCTCCGCCCGTTGTTTGAGAAGCTTCACTACTTTGGCTGAGATCTTCATGGGGATGTCGGGGAGTAGTCAAGATGGCAGCGGGACGACTCCGATCTGCATGAATTGAGCGACCTACATTTCCACCCTTCTCCCCGCTAGCGATGGAGCACTCACAGTGTGGCGGCTGAGAACCATCGGTTCCCCGCCGGCTTCTCTAGGTTGGCGATAACAACGTTTTCTACGATAAGGCATGTCCTGCAAGCTACTGTAGAAAATATTGGGTGGCTGGTACATCCTCCAAGGCTGATGGGATTAGGACGAGGGCTTGATGCTTGGAGCTGGCCTGATCCTGCAAGATTTCCCAACGCAGTCAGCCTGGTGAGGGGCAAAGGAGGGGTCCATTCCACCAAGAGCCTGCACTTCGAAAACCTTCTCATAATGTCCTGATGCTGACGAACGCTTTAGAAAACCCCCTCTGCAGGCGCTATCCGGGGGTAGCAAGCAGCCTCGTAGACTATCCCGGGAACAATTGGTGAAGGTATGGGGCTGTGAGGCACCGCTCGGAAAGCAGTATGCAAACATGCTGTCATCTTCCTTGTTCCGTCCTCGTTTACTTCAGTTTAGGAACGGCTCATGGAATGACAAGATGAAATGAAATGATGGCGTGGCTCCGTGACATTTCCTAAAGCCGCCCAGGATCGATGACCTGCATATGCGGTTGGTCGGCATAGTCACATTCTGGATTTGTGATATATAGGATGAATAATGCTCAGAGGGTGGGTTGTGTCTTAGGCATAAAGGAAAGGCTTCGCGGGTCCACTACCACCAGTGCATTCTGCACCTGAGTAACCGACATACCGGCCCAGCGACCCAGCGACGCAAACCACGCCGGGACATGCCCAAGCAATGTCCTAGCAATTTCCAAGTATCTCCACAAGGCTCCACCTTGACTTAAGAGCGCCCTAGGTAGCTTGAATGGCAGGTTCTACGAAGCGACAGCCGCGGGCTTCCGGCTGCAGTGCATGAATCATTTGGAGCACCGTGTTGTCGCCGTGGCTTCTCAACAGTGGGAACTGTTAATCATTTGATGGGAGATGGGGAGATGAGGAGATGATGGGCGGGGAGAGACAGCTTGGCTATGGGCAGTTTTTTTTCCCTCCGTTACTCGTTTTCTCGTTTTTGATTTCTCGTTTCTGATTTCTTGTTTGTGCAGCATGTATGTACCAGGCTTACCTAGCGAAAAAGTTGGCGAGGTGACAAACTCCCGTTTGGGAACCCAATTACCTTGATCCGGAAGGGCCCTCCCGCGAGGTTGGCCGCTAGGCCTTGTTGGGTCCGCGTTGACAGCGGATTTTTCCTTGTCGTGGCGCTTTTCTAGACCCCTCAACGCCCTCAGCGCCCACTGTCGTCACAGCTTGGTCACCCTAACCCCGTGTGCAACGAATGCCCCAAATACAGCCTTCACGTCGACTATCATCGTCATAGCAAGTATTGCTCTTCGTAAAAGAGGCGGCGCCCTGAGAGAAGAGCTGAAGTGCGATGCCTATCACTACAACCACATCAACCGCTCCAGCCATTGCCACCACCTGCCCACCCACCTGCCCACCACCATTGTTTATTTTAGGCTCGACGAGATAGCGACCGTTGTGAATGAAACAGTCGTTCTGCTCAGCCGATATCGTGTCTAGACTTGCCCCAAAGAACGCCTCTTCGGAAGTTAAAGCCGAGCCTTCCTGGTCCGCTGTTTTTCCGCGGGGCCAATTAAGCTTAAAAACCGCGCCCTCAGGCTCAGGTCGTATCCTAAAGTTAGAACACCCCATGCACAAGATCTGTAAACCTGCAACATGTATAAAGGTCTCAGATATGACGCACTGCCCTATGACCGGTGACAACGTTTCTCGGCCTGAGCTGGTGTGGAATCTTCGACTTCGACGATGGCAGTGGTCGACTTTCAGGTGCCTCTTTCAGCATAGCCTCCGATATGCCGTATCGCGCGCCTTTTTCGCATTCAAAGTTTTGCCATGCCTTTTAGTACAACGTGGAGTCTGGAGGGATTTTCTGACACTTGGGGAAGCTGCGCGAAGAAGTGCGGCACAACAGATGACCCGAATCTTGAGGCCAACCACACGAGGCTGTGCGAGGCTGTGCAACTGAGTCCATCTCAAACAACACCGCCATACATGTGCAGATATGACATGTTGGTGTTAAAAAAAAGTGTCCCGACGTGGTCCATCTCAGCCGGATTATGACCAGTAAGTTGGGAAACTCAGGTGTTAATGTTGGCCCTCTGACATTGGGTGTTCACCGCAAATCCTTGGATTTACTCCATCGGTCCTTCCTGTCGTGCTCGGCTCTTGGCAAAATATTGTTCTAGCGGTCAGCCGCTCACAGGCCCCACCATTTCCTAGAGTAGTCATCTTATGTCATTATCATTCTCGCATCTTCGAACACCTATGCGACAGACTATTAAATCCTGTCTATTTTAGGCAAACGGTGTAGGGATGGTTGCCTGCAAGATAATGCTTCGAAATAAGATGTTGAAGATGCGGTGGGGATGACGATAACTAGGTTCTTTGTATTACCCGCATCCGTATAAGCCCTGTATTCCAATATGCTTCGGTCAAAGCCGTGGGTTACACACAACGGTTCTCTACCCCATAGCTAGCCATGTCAATTAACGATCTTCAAGTGCAGTTCCCGATCGAAGACTTTGTTTCTTTTAAAGCATCTGTCGTCAAACGGCACGCTGACGTCTGTAAAGCAGCAATCCCGAACCTCTCGAGGCTTTTGAACAAGCTAGATGATGCACTACGAGATCTGCAAGGTTGTGTTACTTGTAACGACGCAACGTGGTTAGGGATCGCCTTGCGGACTCAATGTCGTGCTAGGAGTTCGCTGTTTTGGACCCTTTGTTAATGATATACCGCCGACATGGTTCAAGGAGATACGCTCTCGTAGTACAAGAGTCGAGATTTGCTTGGTACAACATCGTGTTATTGGTGCCGGCTCCTTTGATCTGTCAATTTCTATCAATGTTCTTTGCTTGTTCGGTCTTCTTTAGATATCCAAGGGGTACACAAAGTCTGGAACAATACATTCATTATCTTGCCGTACATTGTCATTATTGCTTCCAATGCATCTTCTTACGTCTTCTCGTGTTTTCAATTTCAGACTTGGTGACACAACGATATTACTGATATTCCTGGTGATCTAGCCAGGAATCCTCCAGCCAGACTGGCGAAATACTGCAGTCTTCTTCCACTGCAGAGCTTACTAGTAGCACCATATCTTAACATAATCAAGACATCTGTGGAACAGTCAATATCCCTGAACTGCAAGCATACTGAGAAACTTGTACCCTAGATGTTGACCCGTGCAACAAGTTAGGGTCCAGACATGCAGTTTCAAAGTTGAGATGGAGAGACCGAGTTCATGGTGAGAAGTAGTGAATGCCCAAATGACGTGGAGTTAATTTGAGCCTCTGGAAACTGGGGCACAATATTCTTGTCCTACTTTATATGGAAGGCAGGCCGTGTGACACAAAAAGAAACTTAACGATTCACGAACAGGTCTTTTCCAAGGACCCTTCGGCTGGGTGCCTGACCTTTTAGGGATTGAGAGCTTCCGTGGCACTGGAATCCCGTCTCCCGCCGGAGAAATTTGATCAAGAGCGGGTGACAAGAAAATTGGTACGCGAGATATGTAGGGCTAACAACGCTTCTTCCATTGCAAAGAATGCCTGAACGATACCGACAGTGCTTAGATATAGTAACGGTGATCTCACAAAGACATTTGCAGAATGCCCTTCCCCACCCACACTATCACTACCGCAATCACTAACGCAACCTTGACTCAGTTCAACAATCGATATCGGAAAAACTTTAACGCTATTCACATGGGTGGCTTGCCGACGCGCGACGGACAGCAAAACAAACAACAAGGCCAGACCAGGTAATAGTGTTTCAATCCCATTCCAAGGTTGTATTTCAGAACAGGGACGGCAGTGCATCGAGGTCTCGGAGAACGGGAGGAGCTCCCAGAAAAACTCGTTTTCGTCTCAACCTTCAACTGGTCATTGGCTATGTGCCTCTGATGTGGACAATTCACACCGCTGTAAACATTAATCACACAAGCAGCCAATGACGCCATACATCGCTGGAATATGTTCGGCCAACTGAGACACACAAACTCCCATCGGTACCTATCCACATCTCATAAGCGTGCCGTCATCTGCATATTAGAGCACCACGATTCGTATGCTACCATTTGGCATTCCGCGTTGATACCAAGAAACTAATGTGGCGTTCGTTTTGTTAGGGAAAAATCTCCGATCGGCAATTCCACTCTGCGTATTGTGGCGGGCTGGCAGGATCTTAATCTCGCGCTCGGGCTCTGATGGAGAAACACCAGCTAGAAATTCACGGTGTTTGATGACGAGGCGCACCTCAATGGTGGAGAAGGCCCCTGTTTCATGAGCGCCCTAGTGCCAAGCCGTGTTCGTGGCGCTGGTGTGCTTACCCCTTCAAGGCATTTGCGGCACGGCACGGCTCCGATCGTCGATTTGGACAGGGGCCTTCGAGCTGGGGACAGCGGAGTCAAGTCCTCCAATGTTCTCCTAGCTCAATTCTCCATCAGGCAGGAAGCCGGGTATCTGGGTATCCACAAAAAGGTTACATAATGGCCGCATCGGCTTGCACAGATAATGCAGATGCCCTAGTTCAATGAGGCTTTTGGTCCTTGCTGGCCCATGCAATCATTACGTTGGAAAAAGGCAATGGGCTACTCGCACAGCTCCAGCGAAGCTTTTGCCGTCGATCAGAGAGATCGGGGTTCAAACTAACCTTCGCACATGCCTTCTGCGCGTGGGGAGCTGCAAGAACCGCATTAGACCATTTCAACCCTTGTCACCAGGCAGGAATCACTTCATTTCATAAATTGTGAAAATTCACAAAAACTTCTGTCCATTTTCGAGCATATCACTCTAAGTCAACGGACGAAAGACAACTCCCACTCAGGGCCGAGGTAAGGGAGCCAAAGGAATACAAGAGGAAACAAGACTCCCAGTGCAAGAAACGAGATTTTGCGAACTCTAACCCTGAGTAGCCACATGGTGTGGAGCAATTTCATGTCCTCGGGATCTCTGGAGGGTTACGTCAATGTTACGAAGGAGCGTAGGGATGGCCTAGTATATACTTTTGCTCCTTTCTTTGAAAACTGCATAGAATGGAATATAACCAATTTTTGTTTCTTCACTTTATATAATATTTACCTCGCTCAATCGCATTTTCAACCGCATCTGTGAGAATCTTCATCTCACACACCAACCTCTCTCAAAGCGCTCAGGATGGGCAAACATCCCGTGAATCGACTATGGATAAAGATGGAGTGGAAACGCCGTCAAAGACAACTTATCATTCGCTACATTCGTAACGTATTCCCCCCTGACATACCAGACCACAGGGCATGAAGGGATGTGTAGTAACAAGTCTCACAGATAGAAATCGACAGGCACTTCATATAGTATATGCGGTGAAATATACTCCACGATAGAATGGTCTTATCATACCTATAAAATCATAATTTCTCGCATCTGATAAGTTTTGTATCTAGATCAGGGATAGTGTATGAATGGATAAATTCTTTTTCTAAGCACTCAGGTCTTTATAGAGTATGTAAATCATACTGCCTTGAGTCCCTAATGGCTTGTAGGATGGTGATATCGGAGAGAAAACACACTTTATGGAATGGGATAAACAAGTAAACTGCATTAAATTCTTACCTACAAGTTGAGTTAGGTCATAAATTCTATTGGCTTTTCTTCAGGCGCAAGACGTGGTTCCATTACCTATAGGCTGTGGACTAACTGGGATTATGTTTTCTTAGTCAATGTTTCATGTAGGTCCACGCCCAGAGCATCTCCTTGCGTTAACAACTAGGTATACCATCATATATTGGACGAACGACAATTTTCTACGTGTCGAAAATACCTCCTAGGTGCCGCTTTAAGGACGCCATTTAGGAACCCTATCGGGCCCACGCGGACCACGCCTTATATATATATGGGGAGAAAACTCTATAAGAAAACCCCGTATCCTACCTCTCTACCTTTGGGTCCTACCTACCTGTGAGTCGCCTGTAAGTCGCCTACGAGTCGCCTACGAGTCGCCTACGCATTGCCTATAGTCCTTTATATCCTTACTTTTGGTCTCCTTAGTAACTACTACTACCGTAGTAAACCTACGGACGCGCTAGTATCCTAAGCTTTACTCTCCTACTATAAAGCCCCTAGGGGGCGCCTATCCGCCCCTTTACCTTTCTTTACTATTTCCTTTATAACCTAAAACTAATTTAAAACGCTCCAGCTAATAAGCTATTAGGTAATTACCTTAAAGCCCCTTTGTATTAAGAGTATTATATTATAGTCTTCTATACTAGCTACTAAAAGTATTACCTCTTAGCTAGTATATAGAGAGTATACTAGTATTATATGCTTTAATATTAATTTTAGCTAGCTATATTTATACCTAGGGTTATTTACTAAAACCCCTGTTCTATAGAGCTAGTTTTTTAGTCCTATTACCCCTATCCTTAAAAGCGTTACTATTAAGAAACTATTAGGAGCAATATTATAAAAAGACAAAGATAGGAAAATTAGACATAATTACCTAAAGATTATAGCAACTAGAAAGGTTAGATCTATAAGGTACTAGAGAATAAAACTTAGAGTAGTACAAGTATTAAGAAGCTATATACATACTAAGAGGTATTATAAAATATTTTATTAAATATTTTTATAGGGGAATAATATAGAGACATAATAGAGCTATTTGCTTAGTGTTAAGACTTTAAGAGATATATATTATTTAAAAAATCTAGGGCTTAGTAAGATAAGTTATAAAAGAATATATAAATTGCTAAAGAAATAAGCTAGTAAGATATAAACTATTTAGAAAACTATAACTAGTGGAAATATTATTATTTATTGCTTAACGTCCGATTCGGATCCTTGTTGGGCCCACGCAGACTACTCCTTATATACATATGGGGAGAAAACTCTATTTAAGAAAACCCCGTAATCCATCTCCCCACCTTTTAGGGCTCGCTTATAAGTTACCTATGAGTTACCAGTGATGCTCTACTACCTTACTTTTTAACCTCCTTGGGAACTACTACTGCCGTAACAAACCTATAGACGCGCTAGTATTATATACTATACTCTACTCCTGTAGAGTTATTAGGGGGCGCCTATTACTTACCCCTTTACTTTCTATTACTATTTCCTTTATAACCCGGAACTAGTCTAGTATATTTTGGCTAATAAGCCACCGGGTAGCCGCCTTAAGGCCTTTCTATGTTAAGAGTAGTGTATTATAGTTTTCTATACCAGCTGCTAAGAGTATTGCTTTTTAGCTAGTGCGTAAGGGGTATAATAGTATTACATATTTTAGTATCTGTCTTAGCTAGCTATATTCGCACCTTAGGCTACCTACTAGGATACCCACCTAGTAAAGCTAATCTTTTAGTCCTATTATTCCTGTCCTTAAGAGTATTGCTATTGTATTTTCTGCCTTTATTAGGCCCTCTTAGAGCCCTTAGGTATTTACCCCCTATAGCATTACCTATACTATAGCTTAGGTTCCCCTTGTCTAAGTCTACCTCTATACCTTTAACTCCTATTTGTCTCTCCAGCATCGGTCCAACCAGTATTATATTACGGTAGATGGTTTTCCAGTACTCTTTTATACTCTACTTTGGCTCCTTTCTCTCCCTTACTATTATCTTTACTGGCCTTTTACGCGTCTCCCTTCCTTCTCTATATAGGCCTGGGCCCTAGCGCCATACTATTCTTCTTCTACTTTCTCCATCTGTTTTCCTAATATATCTTCCCTACTTTAGGGTTGTTAGTTCCTTCTCCTATAGGGCACCCTAGGGTCCCTCTATAGTTTATTTAGGCGTGTCTTAATATACTTTATAACATTAGAGTTGCGTTCCTTTTACACCCTTTATATTATATTGGCTTCAATATATAGTTATAGGGGGGGGGATATTAGCTTCCTTCTTAAGTAGTGCTGTGGCCGTTTACTTATACCCGCCTATTATACTCCTAAGGCAGGCTGTTTGGACCTTTTAGAGTGGTTTAAGGAGTAATTTAGGGGGGCCTTTCTTAGTTTCTCTAGTGGCCCAAATACTAGATCTATACGTCATGGTTAGCCGGACAACTGCTATATATAGTAGGCGTAACCTCTAGAAGCATAGACCCTATATAGAATTAATAATCCTGGACATGGCGATATACTATACTTGGCCCTTATAGGCCGCTTGCGCCATATATATGCTCTACCGGAGCTTACTGTCTACCTATACTCCTAATACCCTTAGGCCTTAAACTAGTTAACCCCTAAAGCCTTAGATATAGATTGTATGCTAAAGATCTACAGATTAGTTATGTTTTCTTATAAAATAGATTAGCTAGTATTTCTTTAGTAAGAATTGGACTCTATGTTATCTTGCCCATTCTATATAGGTATTATAGGCTTTCTCTAGTGTCCTATAGTTCTCTGCGGCTGTTGGCCTATATATAATTAGGTTTGTGTTATTAACGAAGCCTATCCCCTAGGTTGCCCCTTCCTTAAAGGTATTAAGCAGGTTGCTTACAAAGAAGAGGAAAAGTATAGGCGATAGAGGTAATCCTTATAGTATTCCTATTATAACTGCAATAGGGAGGCTCTAGTATCCACTAAAGATTAGTAACATTTCTTTCTAGCCTATAAATCCTTAAACAAACTAAATAATCTATTCTAGGAAGCCCTTTACCCTAAGGATATATAGGAGACGCTTATAGGGTATATTGTTATAGGCGCCGCTAATATCTAGGCTAAGTATTAATACTATAAAGTCCTTTTGCATAGCCCATGCAGTTTTAATGGTAGTAGCGAGTAGTGTAAGTGCTAATAGCGTTAAGCGATTCTTTCTTGCCCCTATTTAGCTTTGTGGTAGTAGGGCGTGTTCCTCTACCGTATCTACTATATAGTCCGCTATAACCTTTTCTAAGATCTTGCTTAGGGTGTTTTCTAAGGCAATAGGGTGGTAGCTTCCTAGGATTAAGTAGTCTGCTTTACCTTCTTTTTATAAGATAACCGTCGTTATAGATCTTCTAAGTCGCGGGTAGTAGCCTATTGCAAAGTATACTCTGGCTACGTCTGCAAGCTAAGGTGCTATAAGTGGTCTATAGGTCTTTATGGCTTTATTTAGGATCCCATCTAGTCCTAGTACTATATTATTTAAAAGGCGGCTAATAGTTCTGGCTATTTCTTTAGTTATCATATCGCTGTTAACCTTTAGGCGAGTTACTAGTATTTTACTAGTAATATTACTAAGGTCTACTAGAGCCGGTTAAGGGAAAAATCTTTCTATAAGGATCTTTGCCTTCTTATTATTATTACTTATAGCCTGTAGTTCGCCTGCTCTTTATAGGGGTGGTAGATATAGATCTTCTACTAAGCATCCTACCTTTTTCTTTACCTATTTCGCTATAGTCTAAAGGCCCTTGTTATAGGGGAGACTTAGGTTAGTAGTATATTTATTTATAAACCGTCTCCAGTTATTCCTTGCTTCTTTTCTTAGGGTATTCTCTAGCTGGTTTCTTATGTCTTTATATCATCTCTCGTCCTTAGAATTGTGGCTGCTTATATATTTCCTCCTTACTCGTCGTTGGCCGGCTACAAGGGCCGCGCACTATGCGGACCATACGTGTCACGCATAGGGGCCTGGTTTTAAAACCGGGCAGTGCTCTTCTAGCCCACTTTTAATTACTGCCTAGATCCTTTCTAGTCTTTAATTAATTTCCTTAGGGGTAGCTAATAAGCCTTACTCGTTTGGTATTAGGTGGATTTCTTTTAGGTCTTAGAGTTGTTATTTAATTATATTAAGGAAGCTATCTATATTAAGCTTCCTTATTGCGTATCTTTTGCTATTTAGTTGCGCCTTAATGTCCAGATCTAGTTGTATCTGGATAGGGATATAGTCTAAAGTAAGTGCCTATTCTTCTTTAGGGGAGCACCTTTTAAGTCTCTAGTATAGGTTTTCGTCCATAATTATAAGGTTAATTGTACTTTTAGCGGTGCCCTATTACCATATAATTATACCTAGGGGGGTAGCTAGCTTAAGGCCCCCATTATCTATAGCTCTTAGTAGGCACTCTGCCTATTAATTAGCAGTAACATAGATGCCCCCCTACTATAGGTAGTAGAGGTTTATATCTTCTAGTAAAATAAACTCCGCGTGTTTAGTTTCTAGTAAGCTTATTATAGATATAATATTCTCTGTCTATGCTACCCCTTTAACCCTAGGGTTATAGACATTAATAATTTGTACTAGTCCCCTATATATCTGGATGGTTATAACTATAATATCTGGGTTAACTGCCTGCTATAACCATAAGGCAAGGCTGATATTTTTACTAATTATAAAGCATACGCGTATAGCTGCTTTTGGTTTATATAGGAGCTAAAATCCTTAGGGGCAGTATATTAATTATATATAGGTATTATAATACGGCTCTTATATAGTAAGAATATAGTGTTTCTCTAAGTCTAGACTATCTAGTAGGGGCCTTACTAGACGGTAGTTCGTATTGCCGCAGTTATACTATATAATGGTTAAGTAGCGGACCCCTAGTAGGGGTCCTTTGCCTCTCCTTTACTCCTTACTTCTTTTATTTCCACTTTCTCTAAAATATTTAGAACTTTCGTCTCCTATATTTACTCCCTAGCTACTACTTATTTTATATAGAGCTTTCTATTCCTATATCTTGTATTCCTACTAGCCTTTCTAAATCTAAGTCTGTTATTGCCTCCGGTTCTTCCCCCGTTTTCGCCGGTTGGCTATATGCCCCTTGTGAGCCAGCTATATATATTATATTTGCCGCGTTAAATCTAATTCTTAATTATCCCGGCCTTAAACTTGCCGTAGCCGTCCATAGGGGTCTTCCTACTAGGCGTTTTCTTCTTTATATCCTATGTGTCCCTTATATCCCTATTTAGTCTAGTAATATCGCGCGGCGTCACTTTTGGCCCATTAAGGCTTAGGATAGCTGGCTTAGCCCCCTAGTATTAAAGGTAGGAAACGCTAGGAAGATACCTACGTCCCCCTAGCTTATCGCCTATTATTTCCATTTATATAACCTAGCGTGCAGTTATTCCCGTAGCTGTTAAGCCCTTTCCTTCTGTCTCCTGTATTTAATGCAGTCTTCTCTCTCCTACGCCTTATATATGCTTCAGTGACAGTTCGCGCATTTTATTTGGTCTTAATTTGTATATTATCTTATATTATGGAGGCCTGCACAGTAGCTGTAGCATACCTATACTGCGCATGTGGATTGGGTGTGTCCCTATTATATACAGTAATAACATCGTTCTAGGCGTAGTCTGTGGTTATAGAGCCTTATGTTATATATAAGGCCATTTATAATTATTCCTTTTTAGATAAGGAGTTTTTGCATTCCTGGTATATATACGCTAATAATAAGGGAGCTATGCGTTTATCTATTATCTCCCTGGCGAGTCTCTAGCGCCCCTTATATCCTCTTATTATTCTTATTATATGCTTAGTTTGTATTTTCCTATTAAAGCTATTAGATCCGGGTAATTACAAGTCCTAGTATAAGGCATTCCATTTGTTTTACTATCTCCTATATAGTTACTATATTGTCTGCCTAGCGTCCCCTTTCTACCCTAAGGCTTATAGGAACCAATAGGACTTCAACTAAGTAATCTTTATAAAGCACTTTTATGCCAATACGCTCTCCTAGCCTATCCCCTGCCCTTATAGCCCGTTCCTTTACCTATTAGTCCTTTAGGGTAACTCTAATATCTCCACTCCTAAGGTGTTAGACTATAATGGCATTATAGACCTCCTTGCGAATCTTTATAAGAACTTCTGTTTCTAATTATCCCCTAAGTTCCTCTACCTTTTCTATATTTAGTCATATTATAATTATATACCCGGTTATTATTTTTAGGGGGGTAGGTTCCCTATACTATAGGAGCGCAGCTACGGCGGCCCAGGTACGGTTCGCCTGTAGGAAAGAGTTTTATTTATCTTTAATTTTGTTTAGCCGTTAAAGGATTTAATTAAGGGTTTGCTAGAGGGGCGCCTAAGGTTTGCTAGACTGGAGCTATTCTACTAGCTGCATTAGTTTATAATAGCTAATAGATACTCCCCCATAGTTCTGGATACTAGACGCGTCTAATAGGCTTTATATTTTGTTAGATGCCTTTTTAATTAGGGTATTTCCGCTTTCTAGTATGGTATTCGCCCGTCCTTATTGTTATTATGGGGGGCTATTATTAGGTATAGGTCTAGCGGTCACGTGTAACTGTATACCACCGTCGTTCCACCTATGCCTCCCCTGTGATGCATGCATCTTAGGGGATTATTAGGGTGTTTTTCAGGGTTCTTTTAGTTGGTTTGGTCTTTTTAGGCCAGGTGCAGCAAGAGCTCCAAAAGTTGAACTGTCCTCTAATATAACAATTATCTCACAATCAACTAGTGGAAATAGTAAAGCGACTATAGGAAACGATATTATTATTATTCATTACCTAACGTCCAATTTGGATCCCTATTAGGCCCACGCGGACTACTCCTTATATACATATAGGGAGAAAACTCTACTTAAGAAAACCCCGTAATCTATCTCCCTGCCTTTTAAAACCTGCCTACTTAACGTCTACAAGTTGCCTATAGTGCTCTACTACCTTACTTTTTAACCTCCTTAGGAACCACTGCTGCCGTAATAAGCCTATAGACGCGCTAGTATTACAAACTTTACTTTACTACTGTAGAGTTAATAGGGGGCGCCTATTGCTCGCCCCTTTACCTTTTATTGCTATTTCCTTTGTAACCTAAAACTAGTTTAGCACATTTTAGCTAATAAGCTATTAGGTAACCGCCTTAAGACCTTTTTATATTAAGAGTAGTGTATTATAGTTCTTTATGCTAGCTACTAAGAGTATTACTTCTTAGTTAGTGCGTAAGAGGCATAGTAGTATTATGTGTTTTGGTGTCTATCTTAGCTAGCTATATTTATATCTTAGGCTACCTACTAGGACACCTACCTAGTAGAGCCAATCTTTTAGTCCTATTATTCCTATTTTTAAGAGCGTTGCTATTATATTTTCTGCCTTTATTAGGCCTTCTTAGAGTCCTTAAGTATTTACCCCCCATAGCATTAACCATGCTATAGCTTAGGTTTCTCTTGCCTAAGTCAGCCTCTATACCTTTAACTCCTATATACCTCTCTAGTATTGGTCCAACCAGTATTATATTATAGTAGATAGTTTCCTAGCGTTCTTTTATACTCTACTTTAGCTCCTTTCTCTCTCTTACTATTATTTTTACTAGCCTCTTATACGTCTCCCTTTCTCCTCTATATAGACCTAGGCCCTAATATAGCACCATTCTTCTTCTGCTTTCTTTACCTATTTCTCTAATATATTTCCCCTACTTTAGGGTTATTGGTTTATTCTCCTATAGGGCACCCTAAGGTCTCTCCATAGTTTATTTAGGCGTGTCTTAATATACTTTATAACATTAGAGTTGCGTTTATTTTACACCCTTTATATTATAGCGGCTTTAATATATAGTTATAGAGGGGGAATATTGGCTTCCTTCTTAAGCAGTGCTGTGGCCATACGCTTATACCCATTTTTAAGAAGTTTTTTTTAACGGAACAAGGCGTTTACATAGTAATATTAATAGCGTATTACCTATAAATAGCTAAATAGATAGCTAGATAAGAGGTTTAACTAAATATTAGAATAATACCTACGGCATTATATTAATTATATATAGAATAATTAGGTATTCTTATTACTAGTTATATAGTTTATATATAATACAATACTATATAATGGGATAGGTACGTTATTATTTAAGGCGAATTAGTAGTAGATTCTTTAATTAACATCTAATACGGATCCTATCTAGGCCTATACAGACTACTCCATATATAAGGGAAAAGTAATATTAACGGGAAAAAACCCTTGCTATTAGGGGGGAAGGAAAAGCCCTATAAGCCACCTCAGTAGGATGAAAAACCCCAATTTGCCATGCCTATACGTAGCAGCGGCCCTACGGGCCTATAGCTACGTCCTCCTCCTTAGATGTTTTAAATACCTTAGGAACCACTACTTCCTTCTCTAGCTTATCTAGAGCTAGGGTTCACTACGTCCTAGCTAGGCCTTGCCAATTAATTGCTATATATAGTTGTGTCCCGTATCTTAACCACCCCCTATATACTATCTCTTATTAACTATTGTTATATACGCCTTACCTCCCCCCCCTAAGGCCTATTAAAGGCGTAAGGGGGATTCATCCATTCTACTATCCTAATACTGAAAGACGAAAGCGGGATATGTGTGTGTATATATCTAGGTATCTTTTATACCTAGGCCCCAGTCACTAGGCCCTCTTTAAGGGCACCACTCTGTTAAGAGGAGATAAGGAAAACCATACGGGGTTATCTAGCTGCCTTTTAGTAGTATTATGGTAGTATAGTAAGTAACTACATGCTCCGCGGGCGATCGCCCTAGGGGTTAGGTGTAAGAGTATATATATTAGGTCCCGCCGCGCTTGCGACAAGTTCATAAGCACTCTCAGTCTTTTTGGCCGTATGGCGGGCCACGTTACATTAGGAGGGGCCGTATATTTGCTTGCTTATTCGTTTATTTACGCTTATCTATTTGTTAATATAAGGTTGTTAATGCTTTCTATTAGGGTTTTTAGGGATCATCGGCAAAATATGGTACCCTTTCAATGGCCTCAATGGTTGGTGGTTGACGCAATTGGCGCGCAGTTGAGGTTATTTAGCAACTCGACCGACTAGCCTATATCGTGTTTTTTTGACACGCAGCCTGCGCGCAGCCTGCGCGCAACCTGCCAGTAACCTGCGCATTTGGTAACTATAATTATATTTACCTCTTTTATACTAATAACATATTTTAAATAAATAAAAGCTACTTTAAAGCTATTTATAAGGCTAGCAA